>TARA_R110002111_G_scaffold169849_4_pt1 | contig 15562 bp, 10 predicted proteins | sample TARA_R110002111 | Tara Oceans TARA_R110002111 (sample SAMEA4397363) | marine metagenome | biome: Polar Biome; feature: [ZZZ] marine water layer (ENVO:01000295); material: water (ENVO:00002006), including particulate matter (ENVO:01000060) such as... | depth 199 m | reverse complement strand
CTCTACAATTGCGTACATAGCGTAACGTTTTTATTAATTTGTTTATAAAATAAATTGCTCTCTTCTCAGAAAGCGGATGCAAATATACTCCTAATTTCTTAATGCACAAACGTTTTAAGGGTTTTCGGGCGGTTTTACTTAAAAAATTATGAATTTAATTTTTAGAGCTAAATTCACAAATCATATTCTTGAGAGTTTTTACATTTTATTATGTTAAAAAGATAAATCATTGTTTATTTTTGTGAGACTTCATGTAACAAATTGCATTTAGTACAGACAAACCTTTAAAACATTTTAATTTTAAACAAAACTACAATGAAAAACTATTTACTGGCTTTGGCTTCTTTGTTGTTTATAAGCCATCAGGCTATAGCACAAAAAGTTGAATTTGAAGAATTTGATTTAGATAACGGATTGCACGTTATTATGCACCAAGATAATACAGCTCCAGTTGTTATTACATCTGTTATGTATGATGTAGGTGGAAAAGATGGTGACAGACAACGTACTGGTTTCGCACACTTTTTTGAGCATTTGTTATTTGAAGGTTCAGAGAATATTGGCCGTGGAGAATTTATGAAAATTATCCCTGCAAATGGTGGTACTTTTAATGCTAACACATCACAAGATAGAACTTATTATTACGAAATTTTCCCTTCTAACAAATTAGAATTAGGTTTATGGTTAGAGTCTGAGCGTATGTTACATCCTGTTATTGATCAAGTTGGTGTAGATACACAAAATGAGGTTGTAAAAGAGGAAAAACGTCAGAGTATGGATAATAGCCCTTATGGAGGATTATTAAAGGCTATTGGAGAAAACTTATTTGATGTACACCCTTATAAAGATCAAAATATTGGTTTAATGGAGCATTTAGATGCTGCTACTTTGGCAGAATTTAATGCGTTTTTCGATAAATATTATGTACCAAACAATGCGGTATTAGTAATTGCGGGAGATATAGATTACGCTAAAACGAAGTCATTAGTAAAGGATTACTTCAGTGCTGTTAAAAAAGGACCAGAAGTAGTTCGTGATTTTCCAAAGGAAACTCCAATTACAGAAACTAAGAAAGCAATTGCTTACGACAAGAATATTCAAATACCTGCAATTATTGCAGCTTATAGATTACCTGGTCAATCAACAAGAGAGGCATATGTATTAGATATGATTTCTACTTACTTAAGTGGAGGAAAAAGCTCTGTACTTTATAAAAAATTAATTGACGAGAAAAAAGAAGCTTTAACTGTGCAAGCGGTTAATTTAGGACAAGTAGATTATAACATTTTTGCATTATTTGCTTTACCATTGGGTGATGTGAGTTTAGATGTTTTACTAGCGGATATGGATGAAGAAATTGCTAAAATGCAAAATGAATTAATAAGTGAGCGTGATTACCAAAAACTTTTAAATCAGTTTGAGAATAACTTTGTAAGCTCTAATTCTAGTGTAGCAGGTATTGCAAGTTCTTTAGCAACGTACTATTTATTATATGGTGATGTAAATATCATTAACAATCAGTTAGAAACATACAGGTCTATTACAAGAGAAGAAATTCAGGCAGTGGCTAAGAAATATTTAAGCCCTAACCAACGTGTAGAAGTACAATATCTACCAAAAAAAGAAGATCAATAATATGAAAACAGTATTTAATATGAACACTAAAATAGTAGCGTTTTTCGCATTATTTATAATGACTATTGGTGCAAGTGCACAAATAGATAGATCTAAACAACCTGCAGCAGGTCCGGAACCAGAAATTTCAATTGACAAACCTCAAGAGTTTGAGTTGAAAAATGGTTTAAAAGTACTTGTGGTTGAAAATCATAAGTTACCAAGAGTTTCTTATTCTTTAAGAATAGATAACAAACCAATCTCTACAGGAAAAAAGGCTGGTGTTGAAAGTTTATTAGGAAGTATGTTGGGAAATGGAACAACAACAATTTCTAAAGATGAATTTAACGAAGAAGTAGATTTCTTAGGAGCTAACTTAAATTTTGGTTTTAGTGGAGGTTTTGCAAGTTCTCTTACAAAGTATTCTGATAGAATATTACAATTATTAGCTGATGCAGCTATTAATCCTTTATTAACAGAGGAAGAGTTTGAAAAAGAGAAAACTAAGCTTATTGAAGGTTTAAAAGCAGATGAGAAAAATGCAGATGCTATTGCTGGTAGAGTTGGTTCTGCATTATCTTATGGAACAAAGCATCCTTATGGAGAGTATGTAACAGAAGAAACTATTAATAATGTATCTTTTGGAGATGCAGTTGCATTTTACGAGACATATTTCAACCCAAATAATGCTTATTTAGTTGTTATTGGAGATGTCAATGTTAAGGATGTTAAAAAACAAGTTAAACAATATTTTAACGATTGGACGAAGTCAGTGGATGTTAATTCTGCAGTGCCTCAGCCAAATGCTAATGTTCAATACACGCAAATTAATTTTGTAGATGTACCAGATGCAACACAGTCTAATCTTTCTATTACAAATAATGTTAAATTAAAGATGAATGATCCAGACTATCATGCAGCTTTAATTACTAACAACATCTTAGGTGGTGGTGGTGAAGGATATTTATTTAAGAATCTTAGAGAAGACAAAGGATATACTTATGGTGCATATTCTAGTTTAGGTGCAAATAGATATGGAGCATCTCGTTTTAATGCTACTGCTAAAGTTAGAAATGTAGTTACAGATAGTGCTGTTGTTGAAGCTTTAAAAGAAATCAATAGAATTAGAACAGAACCAGTAGATGCGCAACTTTTAAAAGATGCTAAAGCTAAATATGTTGGTAATTTTGTAATGGCATTAGAGCGTCCACAAACTATAGCTAATTATGCATTAAACATTAAGTTGAATGATTTACCTGAAGATTTTTATACAACGTATTTACAGAAAATAAATGATGTATCTGTTGAAGATATTCAGAGAGTGGCAAACAAATATTTTCAAGCCGATAACTTAAGAATCATTGTTGTTGGTAATGGAGTAGATGTTATAGAGAATTTAGAAAAAACAGGAATTCCTATTAAGTACTATGATAAGTTTGCTAACGCTGTTGAGAAGCCAGTATTTTCTAAGCCATTACCTGCAGGTTTAACTGGTGATGCTGTAGTTAAAAATTATATCACTGCAATTGGAGGAGAAGCAAACTTGAACAAAGTAAATACAATATTAGTTAATTCTGATGTAACTATTCAAGGAGCACCATTTAAGCCTAAAGCAACTGTTAAGCAAATGGCACCTAACAAGTCTTTTATGGAGATTGTTGTTGAAGGTATGGGAACTGTTATGAAGCAAAATTTTAATGGAGAAAGTGGTTTTATAGAGCAACAAGGTCAGAAAGCACCAATGGATGCAAAAACTTTAGAGACAAAGAAATCTGAAAAAGGATTGTTTCCTGAATTATACATGGATGCGTCTAGCTTAGCTTTAGAAAGTTTAATGACTATTGATGGTGCTGATGTTTACAAGGTAAAAGTTACTAAAGGAGAGACTGTATCTTATAGATTTTATGATGTTAAAACAGGATATTTACTAAGAACAGAAGAAACGGCTGAAATGCAAGGAATGTCAATGACAACAGTTATTGATTATTCTAACTATAAAGAAGCTAATGGTATTATGTTACCTAATACTATGAAGGTTGCTACTGGACCTCAAGTTTTATCTTTTGAAACTACAGAAGTTAAAATTAACGAAGGTGTTACTGATGCAGATTTTAACTAATCATAGTTAATTAAAGCATAAAAAAAACCGAAGTGAAAGCTTCGGTTTTTTTTATGCTTTATGTTTATGTGAAAGATATACACCTACCAAAACAAGTAATGCTGCCAAACTCTGTATAAAGCTAAAAGTTTCACCATCCAATATTCCCCAGCCTAATGCAACAATGGGCATAATATATGTTACAGAAGACGCAAAGACAGGTGTAGATAGTTGTACCAGTTTAAAAAAGAGAACCTTCGCTATTGCAGTGCCAAAAACGGCTAGAATAGTGATATACATCAATGCTTTTGGTAAAGCAGGATTATTATATGTTTCTAGTGTGAAGAAATTGCTAAATATTAAAATTATAAATGCAGGAATAATTATAAATGCATAGCTACCGGCAGCTATAGCCAGTGGTTTTACATCTTGTAAATGACGTTTTATTATATTAACATTAGCAGCATACATTACCGTAGAAGCAATTATAAAACTAGCGTATAAGTAGTTTTGATTTGGGTTTAATTCAGCGCCTTTTAGTATTAAAATGGCTGTACCTGTAAATCCAATAATAACACCTAATACTTGGCGTTTGGTTGATGCAATTTTAAATACAGCAAAACCTAATAGGATAGTATTTAAAGGCACAAGTGAGTTTAAAATAGAGGTAACAGCGCTATCAATTTCAGTTTCTGCAATAGCAAAAAAAAATGCAGGTATAAAAGAGCCCAAAAGTCCAGAAAGTAAAAGCCATTTCCATTTTGATTTCGGAATTGCCTTGAGCTTATTAAAACCAAAAACTAATAAGATGATACCAGTAATAATAGTCCTTAAAGCACCCAGCTGATAAGGAGTAAGCCCTAAAAGTGATTTTTTAATTAAAATAAATGAACTTCCCCAAATGAGAGAGAGAATTAAAAGATAAATCCACTTAATGTTTAGATTTTTCATTCGAGATAGCTATAAATAAATCACAAAATTCGTTAATTGTCTCGCAAGAAACGGCAATATTTATTAGATTTATGCAAAATTTAATAGTTTAAATCTATGAAGACATTAAAGGTAGTAAGTTTAATAGCGATTATGGCACTGGTTTTTACATCTTGTAAAAACGAAAAACAACCAGAAGTTAAAACTGTAGATGTAGAAGTAACAAAGAAAGATGTTGCTCAAACTTTAGACCCAAATGCCACTTACGCTAAAGTAGAATTTGGTATTGATGGTATGACTTGCGCTATGGGTTGTGCTAAAACCATTGAAAAGAAAATGGCTAAAATGGAAGGTGTAAAATCTGCAAAAGTAGATTTTGATAAGCGTTTAGCTATGGTAGAATATGATGAAGCTAAGGTAACTCCTAAATCTTTAGAAGAAGCTGTTGGTAAAGTATCAGATACTTATAAAGTTAAAGATATGCATGCTGTAGATACTTTTGGTGCGGATGCTAAAACATGTAAAGCGGATTGTAAAAAGGCATGTTGTGCTAATAAAACTGATGCTGAAAAGAAAGCATGTAAGGCTGACTGTAAAAAAGCGTGTTGTGCAGACAAAGCTAAAGAAGAAAAGAAAGCTGAGTAAATTCGGTTGAAATAAATAAATTTAAAAGTAACGCTATCCGAAAGGGTAGCGTTTTTTTATTGTACCTGAAGAAGAATAAAAGCCATTGTAAAGCATCCTATTGGTATAAGCCATAATAATGAGATAGAAGTATCAATGCGCTTAGATTTAGCATTAAGGATTGTTCTTTTCTTGCCATTATAGCGCATCCAGTTTTTCGATATGATGAAGAGTGCAATTAATGTAAATAACACCCAAAATTTTGATGAAGACATTACAGACATTTTCATCTGACTGGCAAAAGCCATAAAAAAGGCACCTAAAGCAAGCGCAATAGAAATCTCTAAAGCATTGATGTATATCAATGCAATTGTAATGCTTTTTTTGCCAAAGACTTTTTTGTAATGGTTGAATATGGTGATGTAATAATTGTCTAACATTTATGGACTAAGTATTAATAAAAACAAAAACCTGCAATAAGCAGGTTTCTGTTTTAACAAAGGATAAAACCTTTAATTATATTATTGTGCAATAACTTTTACATTATCAATTTCGTAGGTAGCAGATGTTGAACTTGTGCAAGTATATTTAAATCCAATAAATAGATTACCACCAGCTGCTGCAGAAACATCAATTTCTCCAGAATCTGTCCAGTTCCAACTACCTGTAGATAGTGTTGCAGATAATTGTGTCCAAGTTCCGTCAGAGTTTGGGTCTCCACCAGAATAGTCAGTAGACATATATACTTCCATTACATTACCTGAGTAATTCATTGCTGTTTGAAAAGTTAAGACAGCACCACTAACATTAGACATATCTATAGCAGGTGTAATTAACCAATCTTCATTTGCAGTTGTAGAACCATTAGCATATCCAGACATTGCAGCACATTTTCCTGGATTTCCATAAGTATTAGGTGACCATACTTGAGCTCCTGTTACGCTGTAATTTGTCCATGTTAAAAAATCAGTTTCAAATGCCTCAACAAATAATGGATCGCAACGCACACCATCCATAACAACATCGTCAGTTGTATTTAGTTGTAAAACTAAATCGTATCCATCGTAAGTTTTGTTTATGATTCCAGAAATAGAACCTTTACCATCAGTTGGAAGTGTAATATCTTTAAAATTTGCAAATGTACTAGACTCCATAACAAAAGTTGAAGATTCACCACAGCTTTCTATTGGTCTAGAAGAATCATAGTCGTCAGTTGGATCTACATAAGGTAAACCAGCTAAACCTATAGGAAACTGAACGTCAATAAGTTTAACGTACATACCAAGATGTGATTCAGTAATTTCAGATAAATTTAATTCTACAGGAGTTAATGTTTCAGTAACAGATGATCTAAAAAGGTGATCAGGGATTTGATTAGCTGTCATAGCAAGAACATCATTGTCAAAATCATCAATCTTTCCTCCAATTGTAATAACATCATCACCAGTATTAGTTTCACCTATAACTAAACTAGGTAAATAGATGTATACTTCTCTACCTTGGTTAAATTGATTATAAGTATCAGCTTGGTTTAATACAACTTTTAAGGTTGCAGTAGGGTTAGTTGGATCATCTTGAATAAAGAATTCTTTATAAAAATTACCTGTTTCATCACTAGATGACACATACCCTTTTACCATAATTTCAGATTCTATAGTAATTGCTTCGTATTGTACTGCTAATGCTCTTACTTCTGTAATGGTTTTTAGTTGAATTTCATCAGCTAATCCGTTATCTACTCTACTTAAAAGTTCATTTAATTGTTCGTTTTCTTCATTTCCTAGACTATTAGGAACAGTATAATCATCATCTTGTACACAAGATGTAATGGTAACTGATACCATTAAAATCATTAATAATTTAATTGTTCTTTTCATAATTTTTTTATTTGTAATTATTGAATTCATGAAAGTTGCACTTTTCATAATTGTAATATAATATATTAATTTTTCTTTTCTTTTTTAAAATCTAACATAAACATTTAGAAAGTAGTTAACTCCACGGCCATACCAATATTTAGAACCAAATACTCTTTTAGTGTTACTAACATCGTCTCTTAAAGCTCTGTAATCTGCTCTTCTACCTTGCTCATAACCACCTGTTTTGTATTCTTTATCTAAAAGGTTACCAACACTTGCAAAGAAACCAACATATTTATCACCTATTCTCCAAGATTTACCACCAACTAAATTAACAACCATATAGCTGTCAAATTTTTCTTGCTTTAGTAACCCTTCCGCAACGTCTGGGTCATAATCGTTATATGGTAAGCCATCAGCATCTGTATAAAACTCTTCAGATCTTGATAAAGGACTTACGTCAATATAAGCATTATCAAAGAAGTTAGCTGTTGCACCAAACCACCAATAATTAGGATCTCTGTATTCAAAACCAATAGAATATGCTGTTTGCGGACCTCCTGCTACTTTATAATTCTCTAAGTTTGAAGTACTAACTACTCCAGAGGTATTTACAGTTGTTAAACCGTCTTGGTCCACTTCAGTAGTTGTGAAATCATCTGATGTTGAAGTCACATATAAATCTGGATTATTACTATATGTGTACTGACCAACAGAAGCAGCACCTTTTAATTTGATGGTCGGTGTAACTTGTGCTTCTATACCTAACTCTCCTCCAAAATGCTCTTTATCTACACCAGATAAAACCTCTTGTATAAAACCTGTAGTGCTTCCTTGTGTGAAAAAGAAAGAAATCTCGTTTGCATCTTCAATTGTAGTGTAAAAACCTGTTAATTTTGCACTCACAATTGATGATCTAAAAATATAGCTAGCGTCAAAAGATGTTATTGTCTCTTCAGTTATATTGATGTCAGGGTTATTTACTCCGTTAATTTTACCAACATAATCATGGCTTTCTCTTGAATTAGTATAAGTGTTTCTAATAGATGGTGCTTTAGTAATATAACCACCATTAAAATTCAATAAATGTTTTCCTGTTATTTTATAAGTTAAACCTGCTTTAGCTCCTACACCTGTAAATTCTAACTTATCTCCTTTACCATATGAGTTATCTATTTCTACACCATTATCATATAAAATCTGATTCTCATTTTTGTACAAACCTTCTCTTTGGTAGTCTGTTTTAGTAACACTACCAGCAACATGGAAATCTATTTTGTTATATTTAAATTGTGCTTGGGCGAAACCTGATAATTCGTTAGCATATAAATTATAGTTATATCTAAACTTATCTCCTTCAAAAGCAACACGATCTGGATTATTTAAATCAAATTGATTTTGGTTAAATGAATCAATATTTGAAGCTCCTGTTGTGCTTCCTAATAAGTCAATTATTTCTGCGAAGTTTTCAGAATCTAATTTTTTATAATTAATTCCTCCGTTTAAAATGATATTATCATTAAGCTCTGTATTAAAAACAGTGTTTAAAGTAAGTTGTTTGTCATCATTTCTATCTTCATACAACACATAAGCAGCATTTGCTCCAGAAATATTGTTTGTTAAGTTGGCATCAATAATTCTATTCCAATTAACTTGACCATCGTTGATAAATTCTTGTTCAGCTTCATAAGCTCCTTCTAAGTCACCATCTTCTAAGAAATAACTTGGTAAATTTTGGTAATAAGCAGGACTTGGGTTTGTTCCGCCAGCATAATCTAATCTACTGTTTCCTATTTTACCAAATTGGTATCCAATACTAGTATTTAAGCTTGTTTTAGAAGAAATATCCCAATAATGATTTAACATAAAAATAGGTTCTTCAACTTCTTTAATACGAGAATTACGTTGTTCTCCGTCTAAATCACCCCAAAATTCATTGTATTTAATACCTTTAAGATCATATACTTCTTGAGTGTTAGCAGAAGATTTTCCTCTTCTATTTGGAGTATATACTGAAGTAAAGTTAAGGCTGTGCTTTTCGTTAATTTTCTTTTCTATAGTAGCAAAGAATGAATTAGAATCGTATAATGTAGCATCTTGATAACCTTCATCACCCCATCTTCTTCCAATCATAAAGGCATAAGACCAACCTCCGTCTAATAAACCAGAAGCATAACTACCCATAGCACGGTTAGTGTAACTACGATTTGAAGATGAATAAGTTATACGACCACCTTTTCTATAACTAGAAGCTCTTGTAATAATATTAGAGGTTCCTAAAATACCACCAAAATTGTAATCAGAAGCACCTAATCCATTTGATAGCACTTGGTTACGCATCATGTCATTTAAGCCTCCCCAATTACTCCACTGTGGTCTACCGTTATACATTTTGTTCATCTCAATACCGTTCATTAATACAGAACCATTATCTGAGTCTAAACCTCTCACTCTAAAGAATGAAGAACTAAATTCGAATGCTGCTGTTCTTTGAAAAATATCTAAAGATGAAGATAATAATCCAGAAATATTATCTGAACCACTTGTATCGTCACTAAGCTCATCATCAGAAAGTGTAATGGTAAACAAATCTTCAGCTCCTGTTATATCGATATCTAAAGTCATGTCTGTAATATTTACAGTTTGTCCTTCATTTACAATAATTGGGTAACGTTTGGTTTCGTAACCAGTTTTTGATATTCTCAATACCTGTTCTCCTAATGGTACATTACTAGAAAAGATAAATTCTCCTAAACCATTAGTTAGAGTTGATTGCTGTGTTTCTTCGATGGTTATGGTAACGTCAGGAATTGGTTCTGAAGATGCAGCATCTTTTACACTACCTTTAACAATGGTGCTTTGAGCCATCATTGTAAAGGAAGAAAAAACTCCAAATAATAAAATAATTAAACTTTTTTTCATACTTAATTTTAAAGTTAATAATCTTTGTAGATTAAATAATAGTTATTTAAGGCTTGCAAATTTACATTATTTATAATAAATATATACTTTTGGCTCAAGATTTGTAAAGTAAATAATGTTAACATAACATATACTAAATGAAAAATTTAAAACTCACTTTAACAGTAATGCTTCTTTGCGCATTTGTAACGATAAATGCACAAGAAAAGAAAAAGTATAAAATACATACTGTTGCCTTCTATAATTTAGAAAATTTATTTGATACTATTAATGACACGACTAAGTTTGATGAGGCAAGTCCTATAATGGAGTTGAATCAAGCATTGAGAGCAAAGGCTTATGTTAAAAAGATTCAAAATATGGCAAAGGTAGTTGCTGACATTGGTCATGAAGACACAAAAAACACACCAGCCATTATTGGAGTTTCTGAGGTAGAAAACAGACAGGTCTTAGTTGATTTAGTTAATGATCCTCAATTATTGGACAAAGATTATGGCATTATTCATTTTGATTCTCCGGATAAAAGAGGAATTGATGTTGCTTTATTGTATCAAAAATCACTTTTTAGACCTATTGAAACAAGCTCTCATGAATTGCTTATTTATGATGATTCAACTAGAGAACGCGTATATACAAGGGACCAGTTATTGGTTAGTGGAGAATTAGAAGGAGATTTAATACATATAATTGTTAATCACTGGCCGTCTAGAAGTGGTGGTGAAGCAAGAAGTAGATTTAAGCGTGTTGCTGCTGGTGAGTTAAATAAACGTATTATAGATTCATTACAATCTATAGATCCATATGCTAAAATTCTTACTATGGGTGATTTTAATGATAACCCTACAAATGATAGTATGAAAAAGGCCATCAAGACAGAGGGGAATAAAGAAAAAGTTAAGTTGAAGGGTATTTATAATCCTTATGAAGACTTATTTAAGAAAAAAGGTTTGGGAACAACAGGTTATAGAGATGCTTGGAGTTTATTTGATATGATTTTAATAAGCCAACCATTTTTAGAAAAGGATTATTCTTCATTTCGCTTTTATAAAGCTGGTATTTTTAATAAATCGTATTTAACTAATAAAGAAGGGCGTTATAAAGGTTATCCTTTAAGAATGGTTAACGCTGGTCTTTCTGGTGGTTATAGCGATCACTTTCCTGCTTATATTTATTTAATAAGAGAAATAAAATAAGAGACAGACCAATAATAAATTTCTGTTTTTAAATATAAAAAAAGCGTTCAGAATTTTTCTGAACGCTTTTTTATGCAATAGAGTGTTATGTTTAAAACCAAAGATTCCAAGGAATTTTAGCTAAAACTAAAACTAGGGCCAATGTGTAAAAAATAGCTAAAAGCTTAAATTTTGGCTTAGACGTTAATTTCTTTTTATGTTTAGAATATCCAATAGTTACTAAGGCAACAGCAATTATCATCGTCAGTGGATGCTCTACAACAAGATTTCTTAAAGCTTTATTTGCCATAAGTTCTCCCATTCCTCCGATTTGTTCAATCGTTGAGAAATAATCTTTCATAAAGAATAATACAATACCAATTAATAATTGAATATGCATTGTTATCAATGCAAATAAAGAGATTCTGAAATCTTTAGCATCAAACTCTTTGTCTCCAAAAAATTTAATAAGCGCATTAAAAGTGGCAAGAACTAGGACTAATAAAACAAGATAGGCCCATTTTGAATGTATAAACTGAACAATTTCCATAATTAATAAGTTGATTTATTTCTGCAAACATAGCGATTTGCACTTGAATGGTATTAATCTGAAATCGTAATTTTATGTTTCAGTTCGTTTCCAAGTTCATCCATAACCGTAATAATATGGTCTCCAGATGTTGGCAAAACAGCCATATCATGTATGTCTTTTGTGCTGCCAATATATTCACTATCAATATACCAATGAATCTCTAATTCGGGTTTAGAGTGTGCTACTTTAAGTATTAAATCGTTGGTATTACCATCAAAATCTTTGGGTAAGAAAATAGTGGTTTGTTGATTAGGGTAGATAAATTCCATTGAGATGCCAGTAGATTCTAGGCAATCATTTCTATATGGAGGTAATGGTTTGTAAAACGGATTTTTCGTTTTAAAGTAATAGGCTTGTATGGGAGGCAGTATAAACCATGATTTGTTTTTAATGTTTGAAACGGCTTCGCAAGATGAGTTTACTTGATACATTTCTGAAACATCCAAATGAACCAATTTATGAAACGGACAAGGCTCAGTTTTTTGGCCACTGGTTTGTATGTATCGCATTTCTGTATCATCGCAAATTGAAGAAGCTCTGTAGCCACTTTTTTTGCAAATAGTCACCTCTAACATTTCATCATAAGGTTGAGCGAACCAATCACTTTTTGGTAATACATCAAAAACATCAAATAAAATAGGTGCAGCCGTTTGCACACCAACTAAACCTGGTCGTCCTTCTCCATCTGCATTACCAACCCAAACGCCAACAACATAATCTTTGGTTGTGCCGATTGCCCAAGCATCTCTAAAGCCAAAACTAGTTCCTGTTTTCCAAGCTATTTCTTGCGAAGAATCGTAATATTCCCAGCTTTCATCACTTTCTGGGCGGTTGACTTGCTTCATGCTTTCAAAAGTGAGAAAGATTGAAGCCGCATCAAAAACTTCTTTTTCATTAGATAGTTTTCCGAAGTCAATGGTTTGTTGCGAATTGTAAATAGGTTGACAAAATTCATTCGAGAAATACTGACTAGAATTGGCATTAAAATGATTTAAAGTTGAAGACATAGCTGCATAACTTTTACATAGGTCCCAAAGATTGCTTTCTGCACCTCCAAGCACTAATGATAAACCGTAATGATTCGCATTATATTTTAAATCTTTAAGCTGTAATTGTTTCAAATAATGGTAAAAACGATCTAGCCCAAATTCTTGAAGCATCCTAACAGTTGGTACATTTAAAGAACGCGATAAAGCTTCATTTGCAAATACTGCTCCATCGTAAGTTTGGTTATAATTTTCAGGTTGATAACTTCCAAATTGTGTTGGTACATCTGCTACTAATGTATTGGGTAATAAATCGCCCGCATCTAACATAGCGGCATATAAAAATGGTTTTAAAATACTACCTGTACTTCTGGGTTTATCTATAATATCTACGCTTTTTTGATGCGCATTATCTGTTGGTGAATTGCCTACATACGTTAAAACTTCTCTAGTATTAACATTTAAAACTAAAACAGAAATATTGTAAATTTCATTTTGTTTTAATCTATTGTAATGTTGTTTTACAATACTATTAGTCTGTTGTTGTAGTGAAGATTTAACTGTGGTTTTAATACGCTGCCCTTTATGTTTTAGCGCAACTTTTTGGAGTAAATGCGGAGCGATTTGTGGTAATGGATAAGGTTTTTGTGGTAAGCCTTCGGCAATTGAAAGCTCATAAGTCAGTTGGTCAATAGTACCATTATTATATAATTTTTTTAATAAACGATTCCGCTTATCTAACAATCTTTTTTGATTTTTTCCAGGATAAATTAAACTAGGAGCATTTGGTAAAACGGCTAAAGTGGCACTTTCTGCCCAAGATAGATCAAAAGCATTTCTATTGTAATACCTCCATGACGCAGCATCAATTCCGACAACATTTCCTCCGAAAGGAGCATAACTAGCATACAAATTAAGGATCTCATCTTTGGATAGTCTAAACTCTAAGCGTGTTGCTAAAATCAGTTCTTTTATTTTTTCTAAATAACTACGCGATTGTCCTTTTCGAGATAAACGAATCACTTGTTGTGTAATGGTACTACCTCCTCGTTTTACAGAACCAGAACTTATATTGCCTTTTAAGGCTTTAAAGATGGAAACCGGATTAAATCCAGGATGCTTGTAATAATATTCATCTTCAAATTGAAGAATACAAGTTTTAAATTTATCTGGCACACTATCGCTTACAGGAAACCTCCATTGGCCATCATCTGCAATAAGAGCCCCTAGTAGTTCATTAGAATTACTAGTGATGACTGTAGCGGTTGGATCCTTAAATAATTGCTTAGGCAAACAGAAATAATAAGCGATAACTAAGACAAAAATCACTACAGATTTTATCTTATGTCGTTTTAAATATCTAATTAACCTATACATAGACTATACAAAGGATGTTATTTGTTCTTTTTATGGAAAAGTAAGTTTTATTACACAAAGTTATCTATATATTTAAACGTGCGAAACTCTATCTTAGATCTTAAAGTACTCATAATTTTCTGTATTTCTTTTCTTTCAAAAGAGATGCATGCGCAATTAGGTTTTTGTCAAGGAAATTCAGGAGATCCCATTTTTACAGAAACTTTTGGTGTTGGTACACAAAACACCTCATTACCTGCTGGTACAACAACTTATACTTACGCAAATAATCAAGATCCTAACGACGGATTTTATACGGTTTCTAGTACTTCTAATTATTTTGATTGGTTTAGTGTAAACGATCATACACCGAGTGATACAAATGGTAGAATGCTTATTGTAAATTCTAATTTTGCTGCTGGTGAGTTTTATAAAACGACTATTAATGGACTTTGTGAAAACACCACTTATGAGTTTTCTTCATGGCTCATCAATTTAACTCCTCCAAATGGATTTTGTGGCGCAGGAGCCATTCCGGTAAATGTAAGTTTCGAAATATGGGATAATACAGACACAACGCTTTTAGCGTCCGGTACAACGGGAAATATTTTTGGAACAACAGCATCAGACTGGAATCAGTATGCGCTAGTGTTTCAATCTACGGTTGGCCAAACATCCATTATTCTAAAAATGATAAACAATGCACCTGGTGGTTGTGGAAATGATTTAGCCATAGACGATATTGTATTTAAAAGTTGTGGTGATTCTATTGATATCAATGATGGTACTAGTAATAGTTCTATAACTTTATGTAGCACACAAACACCATATTCTGAAACTATTACTGCAATGCCAGATAATGCAGTATTTAACAATCATTTTTACCAATGGCAAACAAGTACAGATAATGTGACTTGGACAGATTTATCTGGAGAAACAAATGCGTCTATCGGAATTTCTGGGATTATATCAACCACATATTTTAGAGCTAAGGTTGCTGAATATGCAGCAAATTTGAATAATGCAGATTGCATCACATTTTCAGATGTTTACGAAATTATTGTAAATCAAGCTCCACCAGCTCCAACAACCGCATGTTGGGAAACTGCAACCTTTAATGATAGTTCTTGTAGTTGGTCTGTTACTGGCACACAACCAGAAGAGCCTACAGGTTTAGAATGCTGGGAAGTAACGGTATTTAATAACGCAACTTGTTCTTGGGACATTAGCGGAACTCAACCAACGGCTCCTTCAAATTTAGAATGTTGGGAAACTGCAACTTTCGATAGTGCAACATGTGCTTGGGTTATCTCAGGAAATCAACCAACGCAACCAACAGTTGAATGTTGGGAAACAGCCCTATTTAACGATGTAACCTGTACTTGGGAAGTTAGTGGTACACAGCCTCT
>TARA_R110002111_G_scaffold106025_4_pt1 | contig 15568 bp, 14 predicted proteins | sample TARA_R110002111 | Tara Oceans TARA_R110002111 (sample SAMEA4397363) | marine metagenome | biome: Polar Biome; feature: [ZZZ] marine water layer (ENVO:01000295); material: water (ENVO:00002006), including particulate matter (ENVO:01000060) such as... | depth 199 m | reverse complement strand
AAGACTATTTTATAACAGATAATGATACTCTAGTAAATCTAAAAAATGAACTTACAGAAGCTGAATTAAAATTGTTTTGCAGCTGCTATACTAATGATTCTCTTGTAAAAAAATATAAAAAAGCGGTGTTTTATTATGAATGGAATGATGACAAGCTTCAAAAATCTAATCAGTGGAATAGTGATATTAAAGTTTATTTTGCCCCTTCTATTCCTAGGAATGTGAGAACGAAGTTCATAAAATTTTATAACCCATTAAATACTATTAATAACTTAAAAATAGATTTTGTTAAAAACATAGAAGACTCAAACTATGTAATTAAAGTATCAAATACAATAATTCCTAATTTAACGATTAGAGATAACAAATACGATGAAACTCATCCTCTAAGTAAAATAAGTTATTCTATGTTAACAGATAAAACAAGAAAATTTTATGCAGGTACTATGCAAATTGATTTAGATAACCTAGATGATAAATCATTGCTACTTCCAAAACTTAAACAGGTATTTTTTTTGAGTTTAGGATCATTCATTATCAATAAATCATTCTCAGAAACAAGTTTAGTAAGCTCTCAATATATAAACAGCGAAACTATATCTATTGAAGACTTTGAGTTAATAAAAATGCATTATTTTAAAATATATGATCAACTTGTTTCTGCATCTAAAATAGATGAACTCGTTCAAACATCTAAATCAATTTGTAAAAATGAATAAACACTCTAAAGTTTTATTTCTATTATTTAGTTTTTTATTCGTTTTTGGTTTTTCCCAAGATCCTAAATTTAAAAAGAAAAAAATTTATGTTTCAAAAGAAAATTTTAAAAGAAAATTTGAAGCTAGTGACTCTTTGGGTAACATTATTATTGGAAAGGATACTTTAATAGAGGTCCTAAGCCACCCAGACTTAGAAGGCATTCCTGTTCGTTATGAGTATAAAGACTCTACATTTTTAGAAGAGTACAAGAAGGTTGCTTTTCAGCTGTATCACAAAGATTCAGCTGATACAAAAACAATGAAGTATTGGAAAACGCCTATAAAGATTTATTTTTCGGAAGGCATGGATAAAAAAGTCATAAAAAATATAATGTCTTTTACCAAAGAGATAGAAGGAGCCGTTGATTCATTAAATATCTCTAGAGTGAAAAATATAAATGAAGCAAATTATTTTATTTATTACGATGACGATTTTCAATTTAGCCAAAAATTAGAAAAATATAGGAAATCGGATTATAGTATTTATTGGAATAAAAAAAGTCAAATTTATAAAGGTTACATGCGAATTATCAGAAAACGCATGTTTTCAAATAAATTAGCTCAAGAAAAAATAAAAGACTTGTTTTTTGGGTCATTAGGCTGGTTTAAAAGAAGTCACGAATTGGGATGTAATAGTTATTTTTCAAATTGCTATTCCGAAAATAAGCAAATGTCTGAATTTGATAAACAATTACTACAATACCATTACTCCTACGGTATTTGCAAAGGAACAACAAAATTATCTTTTGAAGCACAACACAAAAGGCACAAAAAGAGTTTAAAGGATGGTAGAACAGACATATATATAATCAATAATTAAACCTAATAGTGTTTTTAACTCAACAAAATTAGCATATAAAAAAAGAGCGCAAATTGCGCTCTTTTTTATTTTATATTTAATAATACTAATCTAGTGTTAAACCTTGACGTTTAGCTTTCTTTTCTTCTTTAATTTCTTTTAAACGCTCAAATGCTGAACCAAATACCCAATAAGGAATCACAAAGGTTAAAAGAAAAATCATTAACCAAAAGCCTATAGTTAATATAGTTAAAAATGCTAAAAATCCTAAATATTGATCAAATTCGAACATAATTCTTGTGTCATTTACGTTTATTGGTACAAAGATATAACCAAAATATAAGTTTTACAACAGCCTTGCCTAGTTTTATTAACAGGTTATTAAAAAAATCACAAAGACTTCATTAATAAATCTGCTGTTGCAGGATTTGTAGCCAAGGGTACGTTGTGTACATCACATAATCGCATTAGCATTAAAATATCTGGCTCATGCGGATGGCGATCTAATGGATCTCTAAAAAACAAGACCATATTACATTGCCCTTCTGCTACTCGCGCTGCTATTTGAGCATCGCCTCCTAAAGGACCAGACAACAAAGCATTAACTTTAAAACCTGCTTTAGACACTTTGTCTCCTGTTGTACCTGTAGAAACTAAATTGATATTTTTATGATGTAAAATGTCCCTGTGCTCATTTAAAAACTGAACCATTTCTGCCTTTTTTCCATCGTGAGCAATGATAGCTATTTCCATATTAAAGATTTTTAACGTGATAATTTACTAAACCTTCTATTGGACGTCTTACAAAATTACCGACTTTAAAGCCATATTCTTTGGCAACTTGCTTAATTTCTTCTTGACCAAAATAGGCAATAGAACCAGCAAAATGAACAGGCACTCCTTCTTTTAACTCTTCTTTATATTGAAGAATCATATTCTCTGTAAACAAACGAATACCTTTAGTTATAATATTACTGATATATTCTGAATCTTTATTTATAAACATAAACTCTGCATGATCCGCCAAATAGGCACTAGGATTAGATTGTTTATATAAATTGTACTTAATAAAATCTGCATCTAAATTATGCTTATGAGCAAACGCCACACTAATTGTATCTGGCATTTTCTTAAAGAAATAATCTCTTATTAATTGTTTTCCAAAATAATTTCCACTGGCATCATCCATTAAAATATAACCAAGACTAGACACGCGTTGGTGTAAATCTTTACCATCGTAATAACTACAGTTAGAACCTGTACCTAGAATACAAACTACAGCAGCTTCATCATTAGTATTAATACATGCTCTAACTGCAGCATAAGTATCTTCTCTAACTTCAACAATAGCATTCTTAAAATAATATTCTAAAATTGATTTTAATAGTAATCTTGGTTTTTCAGTACCACAGCCAGCTCCGTAAAAATGAATATGAGTCACTTGATCTGCAATCTCCATTAATTCTTTGCTCTTACGAATGATTTTATTCAGTTTTTTCTCTGGCACAATCGCAGGATTTAAACCTTTAGTTCTAATTTTATCCACAGCTTGAATACCATCGGAATTAATAGCTATCCAATCGCATTTTGTGGAACCTCCATCTGTTATTAAAATCATAATGTCTAAAAATTAAAAATTCCGCAGGATATGACCAATTCATAACCCTACGGAATTTTAGAATTACTATTATATTATAAGCTATTTACCTTTTGAGCTAAATCAACCAATTTGTTTGAGTATCCAAATTCATTGTCATACCAAGAGATTAACTTAAAGAATGTTGAATTTAATTCAATTGAAGCGTCTGCATCAAAAACACTAGTTCTCTCTTCACTAACAAAATCTTGAGAAACTACAGCATCTTCAGTATAACCTAAAACACCTTTCATAGATCCTTCAGAAGCTTTTTTCATTGCTGCTTTGATATCTGCTAAGGTTGTATCTTTTTTAGTTTTAACTGTTAAGTCTACCACAGAAACATCTACCGTTGGTACTCTAAACGCCATACCAGTTAATAATCCATCTAATTCAGGAATTACTTTACCTACTGCTTTTGCAGCACCTGTAGAAGAAGGAATAATGTTGTTAAGAGCAGAACGACCTAAACGGTAATTTTTACGAGAAGGTGCATCTACCGTAAACTGAGTAGAAGTCGCTGCGTGAATTGTTGTCATTAACGCTTCTTCAATTCCGAAGTTATCTTCTATAACCTTAGCAATAGGTGCTAAACAGTTTGTTGTACAAGATGCATTAGATACAATGGTATCACTAGCAGTTAATTTACTGTCATTTACACCCATTACAAACATTGGTGCGTCTTTACTTGGTGCAGAAATTACTACTTTCTTAGCACCACCATCAATATGATATTGAGCCGTTTCTAAAGATGTAAAAATACCTGTACATTCTGCAACAACAGTTGCTCCTGCTTCATCCCACTTTAAGTTTTTTGGATCTCTTTCTGCAGTAACACGGATTGTTTTACCATCTACAACTAAATGACCATCCTTTACTTCTACAGTACCATCAAATCTTCCGTGAACTGAATCATACTTTAATAAATAAGCTAAATGCTCAACATCTAATAAATCGTTGATAGCTACAACATCTACGTCATTACGTTTTACTGTTGCTCTAAATACTATTCTACCTATTCTACCGAATCCGTTGATTCCTAATTTTAAATTTGCCATTACTCTCTTTTTATTTTAGTTTAATATATTAAATTGACATGATATCAGAAACTCTCAAAAGTTCCTTGTTTATTTTTGATTTACCTTTTACTGCTTGGTCAAATGGTGTTAAATCCATAACATCATTTTTCATTCCAACCATATAACTACTTTTTCCAGTAATTAAACTCTCTACAGCTTTTACACCCATTCTACTAGCTAAAACACGATCGAAACAAGATGGTGCACCACCACGTTGCATATGCCCTAAAACAGAAACTCGCACTTCGTATTCAGACATGTTCTCTTCAACATAATCTTTAAGTTCAAAGACACTTTTACCTATTTTATCACCTTCTGCAACAATAACTATACTAGATGATTTACCAGATTGTTTACTACGTCTTAAAGATTCTAATAAACGATCTAAACCTAAATCTTCTTCAGGAATTAATATTTCTTCAGCTCCAGCACCAATTCCAACATTTAATGCGATATGTCCAACATCACGTCCCATAACTTCAATAAAAAATAATCGGTTGTGTGAACTTGCCGTATCTCTAATTTTATCTATTACTTCTACAACTGTATTTAAAGCTGTATCGTAACCAAGCGTATGCGTTGTACCAAAAATATCGTTATCTATGGTACCAGGAATTCCCATTACTGGAAAATTGTATTCTTTATTAAAAATCATAGCACCAGTAAAACTACCGTCTCCACCAATAACTACAAAAGCATCAATACCTGCTTTTCTTAATTGTTCATATGCTTTTGCTCTACCTTCTTTTGTTCTAAAGTCTTTTGAACGAGCTGATTTTAACATCGTACCACCTTTATTAATGATACCTTTAACGCTTCGTGCATCCATTTCAACAAAATCTCCGTCAATCATTCCCTCATAACCTCTATAAATACCGTAGCATTTAATATCATGAAAAGCACAAGTTCTAACTACAGATCTTATTGCAGCATTCATTCCTGGAGCATCACCTCCAGATGTTAAAACACCTATTTTTTTAATTGTATGTAGCATTCTTTTTATTTATTTTACAGTAAAATTAAGAAACAATACATACAAAAAAGTGACTATTGTCATAAATAATCCCTAATAAATCAATTCAAACGTTTTCGTTAATAAGTATTTTAATAAATATGTAGAATTTAAGATTTTAAGACCTTGTTTTTGTCTTTTTTTTCTTTCACAGTCATGTAATCTGGCATCAAATCATTGTCTTTATTGTCCTTTTTTTCTTTTGTTTTGTCAATTTCATTGTCTTTTCTATTCTTTCCTGAAAAGATAATTTGAATCAACTCCTTAAAAGAATCAAACTCTACATTATATGATAAACCGACACCTTGTGTGAAGCCAATTTCTTCACCAAAATTTCTAATACTATTTTCTCTATTAAAAACTTTAGCTCTTAATGTACCATCTTCATTTAGCAATAAATCTATTTGTACATCTCCACTTATAACCGTTTGACTAGCACTACCAAATGGTACACCTACCTTACCATTCACTAAGATTTTATCACTTATTTTAGTTTGAAGTGTAACACCTACTTTATTATTGGTTTGTAATTCTGGTGTGTCTTGTCCTAATTCAAAATTTAAACCGACATCTAGATTACCGTTGCTTGAACCAAAAAGGTTATTCACAATACCTGTTAGTCGTTCTGAAATAGTACCCGTAAAATTAGCACCTCTTACTCCATTTGAAAATCCACCGGTTGCTAAAAAAATTAACGCCTGATTGTCGCGTTCTTCTTTTGAAGATAATCTGTAATCTAACTCAGATTTTACGGTAGAACTAACTCCAGGAAACCTAAAATCGAATTGAGGATCTGGTTGTTCTAATTGACCTGTTAAATGAATTTCTACTTCTACATCTATACTTTGGCTAATAGGATTATCTAATAAAACGGAAGGATTAGCACTACCTTCGTATACCGCTTTTAGATTTAATTCCGCTCTCAAAGGATCACCTTCCCATACAATACTTCCACCGCGTTCTACTTTAAATTTCTTTTCAACTAGACCTTCATACTTAAAATTGTAAGTTCCTTCATATACCACAAAATCTCCCCACATATTAAAAGCTCCATTGGTGTTAATTAAGAAATTTAAACCACCTCTACCTCTACCTTTAATTGTACTACCAGCTTCTTTATCTATTACAATTTCTATAACCGCATTTTCATTAACATCTAAATCGAAATCTAACACTAAACCTTTTACTTCAATTTGTTCTGTAATTATTCCATTTATTCGCGCTTGTTTTTCCTCTGGACTTAAAAATTGAATAAATGAGTTATCACCAAAACTTTCAGAATCGTTTAAAGGAATAAAAAACTCGGTTCCGGCTTCTGTTCTTCCATCATTTACTTCTATGACTAATTGATCTGTTGGCCCTTTAATTTCAGCCGATCCTGAAATAAATCCTGTGCCATAATAGAGTTCGTCTTCAGATTCTTCCGTATTTAAAACTAACAGTCTGTCTGTTGTTAGTACTAAACCAAGTTTCCAATCCGAAAAATTATCATGAGCAATAAAACCATTAAGATTACCTTTAGAGAAGTATTTAGAATCTGTCATTGAGACATCATTAAATATAAATTGCTGACCTCTAAGTGACACTTTAGAGTCAAAATCAAAACCGTAATCGACATTTAGATAAGGAATAGCTAAACCTGCTCTATCTAATAATAACTCTCCATAAATCGCTGGCTTTCTTAAGCTTCCTGTGACATTAGCATAACCAGAGACTAGGCCTCTAATATTATTAATAACACCTTCGCCCAATGGATTTAAGGGATCTAATAAAAATTCTTCAAAAACAACATCTACATCTATTTTTGGATCATTCTGTCCCACATCAATAGTTCCTTTTGCATCTAAAGATTTTAGATTGTCATTAACTAGAGTAACATCTACATTGTAATTGGTTAAGGAATTGTTGCCTTCAACCTTAGCCTTAAGATTACCTAAATCATAATCATTTACAAAAAGCCCACTAATTTCTACATTAGATTTTGGTAAGTAAACACCATTGTTTTGCACTACATCTAACTTTCCGTTTACAATACCTTTTAGAGCTAAACTGTCTATACGTGGTGTGATTTTAACGAGTTGTACATCTTTAAAATCGACATTAAAATCTTTATTAATAGAATCTTTTACGCTACCAGAAACCAATATTTCTTCATCTCCTTGTGTTATTTTTATAGGAAATATATCGAAGTTCTTAAATTTTCTATCAAATCTAATTTTATTTAAAGTGTCTTTTTTAGCATTCAACAACCAATCATAACCTTTAAACTTTACATCAGATTTTCTAAAACCAACAACCGATTGATTGGTTTCATCGATGGTATAAAAAAGATTTAGATTAAAATCATCTGTATTATTTGTTCCTCCTTTAAATTCCGATTTAATTAATAATGTATCGCGTTTTGTTACATTAATAAGACTGAATTGTGAAGCATTATAAATACCAGCACTTAAACTATCAATTTCAATATAAGTATTATATAAAGGATTGCTGTTATCAATAGTTACATTTATATTGTTGGCAAAATAATCTTGAAATTTAATCTCGGGAGAATTAAATGTAAGCTCAAATCCTTTTTCGTCAGTTTCAATACGGCCTTCAATAAAGGTGTTTTTTCCGATGGTTAAATCCTTAAAAAAAACCGCTGCAATTTTAGAATAAATATTGAATCTAAAATTAATATATTGATTTGCTTCAACTTTATTGGGCACATAATTGGTATAAATACTACCAACAGAGTTTTCTACTAAACCAAGAATATCTTTAGTTTTAAATTGACCTGTAATTTTTCCATCTATAATGTCTGGAGAATTTATAGAAATGGTACGTTCGTTTTCGTTAAAAGAAGATACAATATCAAAATCCTGAAAATTATAACTACCATCTTGATTTTTATAAGTTGTATTTTGGATATTTATATCTCCAGTGGCATTATCTAAAGTAGATCCTTTAGCCGTCATTGTTACCAAGCCTCTAAATTCAGAAATACTATCTCTTGTTACAAAATTTAATTTATTAAGATTAGCGTAGCCTACTTGTGCTTTAAAATCGAATGCTTTTATATCTTCAGAAAAATCTACTAAACCATTAAAATCGAGTTGCAAATTAAGGTCTTCAGCTTTTACAACACCATTAAAAATTTTATTTCCAAGATCACCAGAAAGCGAAATATCTCTGTAAGTATAACCGTTATAATCTAAAACAAAAATATCTCCTTTCACATCTGTGCTTAAATTATCTATAGTAAACCCTTTTCCATTTACATCTAAATTTAAAGATGTATTTTTAATTAGTGGGTCGTTAAGTAGTGCACCTATATTAAATTCATCTAAAACAATGTTTCCAACATAATCCGCATTATCTATATTGTCAATGTTTGTAAGTTTTAAATCCGATTTAATAAACCCTAAATCAGTATCGATATCAATTTTTGCTTCTACTTTTTTTGCTGTAATATAAGAGGTGCCTTTTATTTTAAAATTACCAACTTTAGAAATTACACTTGGTATAGAATTACCTAACAATCTTGGCATTAAAGCGGTTAAGTCATAGTAATTTGAAGCTAGATTTTGAAACTTGCCTTCTAATGCAAAACTGTCGTCTGCTCTACTAAATAAATTTTTGAATGTAATATCTCCAACAATTCTTGTGTTTCTAGTAGTACTAACATTAAGATTTGTAGCTACTAGATTATTTAAAGTACCAGATAAATCTGCGTTTAATTGGGCATGTTGGTCAGTTCCAAATTCATCAAAAAACACGTTTAACTCTGTTAAAGAGATGTCAGAATCCTTAAAGCTTGCTTCAACGTTTACTTTGTCTGTAAAATGAGCAAAATCTTCACGGTTGTAATTAAACCTTAGTCCTCCTTTAAGTTCAGAAAGTTCAGTTTTAATGTTTAAGTCACCAAAATTCATATGGTCCAGGGTGTACTCAAAATTTGCCATTAAATTTTTAACAGCAATGCCTCTACTATCTCTAAAACCTAATTTATTTATTCTACATCTAACCTCAGGACCATTAATTAAGAAATCGGTTGTATTTGCATTGAGTTCTGTAAATTCAAAAATTTTAGGTGTTTCTAAATTTTCGTCAATTAACCTAAAAATGCCATTTTGAATAGAAACATCGCTCGAGGAAAACAAAAATTCACTTGGTCCAACTCTTGGGTTATCATCATCGAACTTTGCAACAAAAATATCTAAGTTTGAATCTTTCTCTCCTTTATATGTTTTATGATTAAAAATCACATTCTGAAGATCTATGTCTCCAAAATTCAACTTACTGTTTAAAAGATTATTAAAACTAATGATAGAACTGTTTAATTCTCCTACACTAATCAGTGTATCCTTTTTATAATCTCTAATTAAAATTCCTTTTAACTCTACATCACCATTAAGTTGTAAACCTACTCGAGCAACATTAATGTTTGTCTTAAAATCCTTGTTAACAGTATCAGTAACATATTTACCTAACTTGGTTTGTACTGCAGGAATTGAGAGTACTAAAAACAAAATGAAAAAAAGGAGCAATATAATTGCTACAATTTTACCTAATATTTTAAGTATCCGTTTGATAGAATTTATAGATTTTAATGTGTGATTTCTTATTACCTTTGCGCCCACAATACGTTGTTAAGCATTGTGTTTTGCTTTAATTGGTAAAATTAACAATTATTGTGCCTAATATCGACTATGGAAAAAGAAAATATTTATATCCTAGGAATTGAGTCGTCTTGCGATGACACCTCTGCTGCTATACTATGTAACGACCGTATTTTAAGTAATGTTGTTGCAGACCAAAAAATTCATTCTGAGTACGGAGGAGTTGTTCCAGAATTGGCATCGAGAGCACACCAACAAAACATTGTTCCTGTTGTACACCAAGCTATTGAAAAAGCAGGCATTAAAAAAGAACAATTAAGCGCTGTTGCTTTTACTCGAGGACCAGGATTAATGGGTTCTTTATTAGTTGGGACATCTTTTGCAAAATCCTTAGCATACGGTTTAGATATTCCATTGATTGATGTTAACCATATGCAAGCACATATTTTGGCACATTTTATTGATGAAAAAGACCATAAAAAACCTCCCTTTCCTTTTTTAGCCATGACCATTTCTGGTGGACATACTCAGATTGTAAAAGTGAAAAGTTATTTTGAAATGGAAGTTTTAGGAGAAACCATTGATGATGCCGTTGGCGAAGCCTATGATAAGAGCGGTAAAGTTTTAGGTTTAGGTTATCCTGCTGGTCCTGAAATTGATAGAAGAGCACAACTTGGAAATCCAAAAGCTTATCAATTTACTAAACCAAAAGTAGATGGATTGAATTTTAGCTTTTCTGGATTAAAAACTAATATTCTCTATTTTGTACAGCGCGAAGTCAAAGCAAACCCTAATTTTATAGAAGAAAATCTCAATGATATTTGTGCTTCAATTCAATATACTATAATCGGGATTTTAATGGCGAAATTAAAATTAGCCGTTAAGCAAACAGGCATAAATCATATTGCCATTGGAGGAGGCGTTTCTGCTAATTCTGGAATTAGAAAAGCATTAAAAGATGCTGAAAGCAAATTTGGCTGGACGAGTTATATTCCAAAATTTGAATACACCACAGATAATGCTGCAATGATTGCTATTGTTGGTTATTTGAAATATTTAGAAAAGGATTTTTCAGATTTTGATGTCATGGCTACTGCACGATTAAAAATATAGAGCTAAAATATAACTCTGTTGATGCTCCCAACAAAATTCTATTGCTATCTACAATTCAATTATATTTATTAAGTTCTCATCACTATACTTTTAAATCATAATTACACCAATAAACAAAATTGTTAAAACATCTGTTAACATCCTTTCAACCCTTAACTTATATTGTGTCTTAAAATTTAGTTCTTTTGCATAACCCCAAAATCTAAACCAATTTAATTATGAAACATTTATTTACTCTTCTACTTTTTATTCCATTATTTGGCTTTTCACAAATGGCCTTAGAACAACAATTAGATTCTATTTCCACATCTGATGAAGCTACCTCATTTTTAAAAGAGAATAAACCAAAACAAGGCAAACTTTTTACGTTTAATAAAGAAAAACACAAAACCAGATTGGCTAATGATCTTTTTAATTTGTCTAAAGGAGGAAAAAAAGTAATTAGAACCGATTTTAAAAAAACCTATTATAAAGTTATAGATAAAGCTGAAGTAGATTACATAAAATTCAATATTATAGTTATTGATGCTTCAAAAACAACTGTTGAAGAAGCTATTGAAAAACGCGACAAAGTGTTAGCTCAATACAAAGAAGGTTACAGATTTAAAGACTTAGCTAAACATTATTCAACTGGTCGTACAGCAAAAAAAGGAGGCGATACAGGTTGGATTAAAGCAGGTGAAATGTCTGCCGCTTTTGATGAAGTTGCTTTTAATGAAAACCATGCTATTGATGATATATTTTCTATTGACGATATAGAAAATAAAAAATATTACCTGGCTGTAAAAACAGAAAATAAAACTCCAATTGAAGAAATTGTTGTTTTAAAATTTTCTGAAAACATTGAGTAATGCAATTATTCTACAACGCAAATATTTCTGAAAACGATATTAGCTTTACTTTCGATAAAGATGAAAGTAGACATATTTCTAAAGTTTTACGTAAAACAATTGGAGATATATTACATATTACTAATGGACAGGGCTGGTTATTTACTGCTAAAATTACAATGGCTGCACAGAAGAACTGTGTAGTTTCCATAATCTCTAAAAGTTTACAACCCAAAAGAAATTACAATCTACATTTAGCTGTTGCACCAACTAAAATGAATGATAGATACGAGTGGTTTTTAGAAAAAGCAACTGAAATCGGTATAGAAACCATTACGCCAATAATATGTGATCATAGCGAAAGAAAAATAGTTAAGATTGAGCGTTTTGAAAAAATAATCCAATCTGCGATGAAACAATCGTTACAATGTTATTTACCAAAATTAAATTCACCAATAGCTTTTAAAGATTTTATAAATCAAGATTTCACAGACCAAACTTTTATTGCGCATTGTGAAGAAACCGATAAAAAATCTTTAAAGTCTCAATTAGAACAAAAAACCGATTGTACTATTTTAATTGGTCCAGAAGGAGACTTTAGCGTTAAAGAAATCGAAATGGCCTTGCAACGTCACTTTATTCCTGTAACTTTGGGAGAGACACGCTTAAGAACAGAAACTGCTGCCATTGCAGCTTGCCATTCTGTAGCATTTTTAAATGAACTTTAATGAAAGTATATAGCTCTATTTTCTTTTCTTTATTTTCTTTGTTCTTGTTTTCACAAGACGTAGCCATTCTAAAATATAAAGGTGGTGGAGATTGGTATAGTAATCCAACAGCTTTACCAAATTTAGTAAAATACTGTAATGATAATATAGACACTAATATCAACGAAAATATACAAACCGTTGAAGCTGGTAGTACTGACATTTTTCAGTTTCCCTTTTTACACATGACGGGTCATGGAAATGTATTCTTCAGTGATGATGATGCAGAAAACTTAAGAAACTATCTTATCTCTGGCGGATTTCTGCATATAGATGACAATTACGGAATGGAACCTTACATTACTAAAGAGTTAAAGAAAGTGTTTCCTAATAATGATTTGGTTGAAATCCCTAAAGATCATAAAATATTCAGTTCAGCTTATGAATTCGCTAATGGTTTACCAAAAATCCATGAACACGATGGTAAAGCACCTCAAGCTTTTGGTATTTTCTATGAAAGTAGATTGGTATTACTTTTTACATTTGAAAGTGATTTAGGTGATGGTTGGGAAGACCAAGAAGTGCATAACGATCCTGAAGATGTTAGAGAAAAAGCACTTAAAATGGGAGCTAATATTGTTAAATATGCTTTTGAAAATTAAAGATTAAAACAACATGAAAAAGTTCTCACTTAAATATAAAATTGTTGCTCTATTATTAGTCTTGGCTTTTACAACTCAATCTATGGAAACAATAAACAGTCATACTTATAAAGTTGGCGTTGATAGTTATCATTACGAATGTGGTTGTTTTGGATGTTATCCAACACATTTATCTGCAACCTGTAAATCTGATAAGTTCCACTAACATTAATAACCTATTATTGCAACTCACTCACTACAATTCCAGTTTTAAGAAACAAAAACATCCTATTACAGTAATTTGTGATAATGTTACAAATGCGCCAAATATTGGAAGTTTGTTTAGAATTGCAGATGCCTTTGGTATTGAACAACTTATATTTTGTGGTTCAGATATTCCATTAGGTAAACGAATGACAAAAACATCGCGCTCTACAGAAAAGTACGTTAATCACAGTGTAGAAGAAGATATTGAATCAAAAATAGAAATTTTAAAAGCAAGTGGATTTTATTTAATCGCTTTAGAAATCACAGAAAAAAGCCAATCATTATCTGAATTTAAATTGCAAACCAATCAACCAATTGCATTAATCTTAGGAGATGAAAACTTTGGAATATCGGATACTATTTTAAATCAAGCAGATGCTATTATTCATATTAATATGTATGGAAACAACAGTAGTATGAATGTAGTACAAGCTACCGGAATTGCGCTTTACGAAATCACAAAGCAGCTTAATGCAGACTAAATCTGTATATTTTATCTCAACATCTTTAACTATATTTATCACATGAATTCAAAAACAATTGCCAACGGTATTTTAAGAGCACTAGGGATTATCCTAGCTGTTGTGATTGTTTTGTTTTTTCTTTTTAAAATTCAATCGGTAATTATCTATATCGCTATTGCTGTAGTTATTTCATTAATCGGAAGACCTATTATACTGTTTTTAAGAAAACGATTAAAATTTAATAATACATTGGCCGTTGTTACCACTATGATTATTCTTCTAAGCCTTTTAGTTGGACTTATAGGACTTTTTATTCCATTAATTATAGAACAAGGTCAAAATTTAGCATTATTAAATATTGATCAACTACAAGTAAATATTGAAAATCTTTACGATCAAATCATTACCTATTTTCAATTCAACAACATTGACATTGAACAATCAATCGAAGATTCTCATTTACTTTCAAAACTAGATTTTGCAATAATACCTGACTTTTTTAATAGTTTTATAAGTGGTTTAGGTAGCTTTAGTGTTGGTTTATTTTCAGTTTTATTCATTTCTTTTTTCTTTTTAAAGGATAGTAAACTATTTGAAGAAGGTTTAATGACATTTATTCCAAAAGGTAAAGAAGAACGCTCTAAACGCTCAATCACCACTATAAAAGATCTATTGTCGCGCTATTTTGTAGGACTCATATTTCAAATTTTAATTCTTTTTATAATTTACACCATTGTATTATTGATTTTTGGCATTGATAACGCTATTGTTATTGCATTCCTATGTGCACTTCTTAATCTAGTGCCTTATGTTGGGCCTTTAGTTAGCGGTTTTTTAATACTCTTATTAAGCATGTCTAGTAATTTAGGAGAAAGTTTTAGTGAGGTTATTTTACCAAAAACAACCTATGTAATGATTGGTTTTATATTTGCGCAATTGGTAGACAATTTCTTTAGTCAGCCTTATATATTTTCAAAAAGTGTAAAATCACATCCTTTAGAAATTTTTCTAGTTATCATCATCTCAGGCATTTTATTTGGTGTTGTGGGTATGATTGTAGCGATACCTACTTATACAGCCATAAAAGTTATTTTGAAAGAATTCTTATCGGAATATAACATGGTTCAAAAATTAACTAAAGGACTGTAGTATTAATTTGAATAAAGAAATACTACATACTGAAATACAAGAATTTATAAATAATAATCTAAGCTCAGATGCTTCAGAATTATTATTAAAAGGAGTGCCTTTTAAACATGTTGATTCAAAGTTAATAATAGAACAAATTGAAGCTAAAAAACGCTGCGAAAAGAAACTACCAACGTGGTATAATACAAAAAACATATACTTCCCTAATAAGTTAAATATAGAACAAACTTCTTCTGAAACTACTGCAAAATATAAATCTAATTTAGTTTCTGGAAATAACATAATTGATCTTACAGGAGGATTTGGCGTTGATACGTTTTACTTTTCAAAACAATTAAAAAATGTAATTCACTGTGAGATTAACACAGAACTTTCAGAAATAGTTCTTCATAATTTTGAAGCTTTACAAATTTCAAACATCAACAACGTAAATGATAATGGAATAGACGTTTTAAAGCGTTTAAACCAATCTTTCGATTGGATATATATAGATCCTTCACGTCGTGATG
>TARA_R110002111_G_scaffold99207_6_pt1 | contig 15586 bp, 13 predicted proteins | sample TARA_R110002111 | Tara Oceans TARA_R110002111 (sample SAMEA4397363) | marine metagenome | biome: Polar Biome; feature: [ZZZ] marine water layer (ENVO:01000295); material: water (ENVO:00002006), including particulate matter (ENVO:01000060) such as... | depth 199 m | reverse complement strand
TCAATAATTAGACTAACTCAAATAATTCTAATTATAAAGCCAATTCTTCCAATATAATATTTGGATTGAATTGGCTTTTTTATTTTGAAAAACTATTGAGCTTCTCTTATTTCTAATAAACTTCCAAATAAAGATTTTGCAATTTCCACTTGTTCTGCTTCATTCGTTAAAACCGCTTTATCTTTTTCATTTGTAAGAAACCCTAGTTCTAAATAGATTGCTGGACAATTCACATTTCTAAGAAGATAAAAACTCGCAGACTTAACATTACTCCGTCCTGAAAGTAGTCTTGATTGATTATTAATTAGAATCTTACTATAATCAAAAGAGGCTTTTTTATCCTCATTTTCATCATTATAATAGGCTTCAATACCTTTTATTGATGGTTCAGTATGTGCGTTACAATGTAAGCTAATTACTAAATCTGCATTTACAGCATTAATAATCTCACTGCGTTCTTTAAGTGAAAGAAAATTGTCAGAGTTTCTTGTCTGTATTATTTTTACTTTTTCATTGCTGTAAGATGCTAATATGTTCGATATTTCTAAGACAATCTCTTTTTCGATAGAATTACCTGAATCATGTCCTCCATGTCCAGCATCGATGACGACAATTAATGTGTCATCTGAAAATGAATCGTCTAAATTCTTATAAGAACTAAACATAAAAATACCCGCAAGAAGTAATATAACAGCCGCGCTTTTTAAGGTTCGGTTAAATACTGATGATTTTGATTGATGTAACATAATAATTCGATTTTTGATTTGAATGAAATTAAATCCGCTAGTTAGAGGAACACGGTATTCCTTTTGTCCTAAGTTTATTATAGTGTTTGAATAATTTTCGATATCAATGCCAGATGAAACAGACATTTCATCAGCAATAAATTCGTGATTTTGTAAAACAGCTTTCTTATACAACCAAATAAATGGATTAAACCAAAACACACAACTCAATAATTCTAATAGTATAATATCTATAGTATGTAGTTCCTTACTATGTGCGGTTTCATGAGTAATAATACTTTCGAAATCCTCTCTAGATAGCGTGTGTTGCTTAGGAATAAACATGTAATTAAAAAAACTAGACACCATATTAGAATCCTCAATTTTTATTAATTTAAGATGGCCTATTGTTTCATATTCCGATCTAGTAAGTTTGTATATTTGAAGTAGATTCCTTGAAAATCGAATGATTAATAAAAGAGAAATTAAACCATAAATAATCATAACTGGATTAGCTCGATAAGGATTAACAGCTACCTCCTCTCCTATTGTGACATTATCTACAGTATCTATTACGGCGTTTGTCTCTGTATATTTATCTAAAGGAATTTGTGTAATACTTGGAACGGCTTTAAACAGTTCAAATTCTAAAAATGGAGCTACAAGACATAGTACCAAAGCGCTTAAAAGAAAAAATCGATTAAACTGAAATGTTTTTTGCCTTCTAAGTAATAAGAAATAAACCGCATAAGAACAGCCTAAACTAATAATGGTATAAATAAAATAACTAATCATTGGCTTTCTTTTGATCCATTTTCTGCTTTAACAACGCTTGAAGTTCTTCTAACTCTTGCATCGATAAATCTGCATTTTTGGCAAAAAACGAAGCAAATTGTGCTTTAGAATCATTAAAAAAATGCTGAATCATTCCATTAACTTGTTTCGTGAAATAGTCGTTTTTCTTAAGAATAGGAAAATATTGCTTGTCTCTTCCTAAACGCTCAAACCCTATATAATCCTTATCTGTCATACGTTTTAACAAAGTAGAAATAGTAGTATAAGCTGGTCTTGGCTCAGGAAATTTCTCTACAATGTCTTTCATAAATCCTTTTTCAAGCATCCATAAATACTTCATAATTTGAAGTTCAGATTTATTTAGTTGTTTTATATCCACAATTATAGTTTTAATACTACAAATGTAGTAATAAAAAATTAATATGCAATTCTTTCATAAAATTTCTATCTTTAAAAAAACTATTTACAATGCGCTATTTTCTCATTTCCTTACTTTTATTACCAATAATCGCTATCTCACAAACCAATACCGAAGTTTTTCTCTTCGATGTAGAAACAACGAACTCTAATATTTCAGTTAAAAACGGTAAAAATATTTCTAATAATCAAGGCTACGATAATCAACCTTCTTTTTTAGATGATCGCTATATAGTCTTTGCTGCTACCAGAAATGAACAAACAGATATTGCAAAATTCGATACGAGATATAATGGTAAAATTTGGATTAATTTTTCTGAAGGCAGCGAATATTCACCTTTAAAAATCCCTAACAAACATGAGTTTTCGGCCGTAAGATTAGATAAAGATGGTAAACAACGTTTGTATGCTTATAGCCTAAGCAATGGTGAATCATCTGAACTTATAAAAGATTTAGTTGTGGCATATTATACGTGGTATGACGATAATACAATTGTTTCTGCCGTTATAGAAGATAAAGAACTGAACCTTTATGTCTCAAATTTAGATAAAGGAACAAACAAAAAAATAGCCTCAAATGTAGGACGTTCATTTCATAAGATTCCAGATTCTGACTTGGTTAGTTTTATTTCAAAAGCAAACAAAAACCAATGGCAAATAAAATCATTAAATCCAAAAACGGGTAAAGTCAAAATAATTGCTAACACTCTAAAGAATGTAGAAGATATGTGTTGGTTAGATAGTAAAACATTACTTCTAGCTAAAGACAACATACTTTATAAACTAAGACTTCAACGAGATAATAACTGGAAAAAAATAGCAGATTTATCCACTTACGGAATCACAAAAATTAGCCGTATAGCAACTAACAATTCTGCAACAAAACTACTTTTAGCAGGAGATATTGTTGTGGATACAACTGCAACCGAAATTGTTGAAGAACCAATTGTAGATGATTCCGACGCTACCAGAATTGCAATGGAAAAAAATGCTATAAAAATTGTACAAAGGCATATCGAACCTTTTAACAATAGGAAACTAGATGAATTTGCGTACAATTTTGATTCTAATATACTTGTTAACAGATTTCCTAGAGCAAAAATGTATTCTGGTCGTAATACGTTAAAAGAACATTACCGTCTATTTTTCAAGAAAAATAAAAAGACGCATGTTAAAGTAATTAATAGAATGGCTCATAAAAATATGGTGATTGACGAAGAATTGGTAACTTTAGATAACACCACTAAGAGACAGGTTACTATTTATGAAACTGATGCTGATAATATTAAAATAATGACCTTTATTAGTAACTCTAAAACAGATGCTAATCCTGAATATATTGTAAACGAGCAACTAGAAGTTTATAACAATAGAGATGTTAATGGCTTTATAAAAACTTACACTGATGATGTTATGCTATTTACATTTCCGTATACGTTAAATATTGAAGGCCATGACGCTTTAAAAAAACAATATGCTCCTTTTTTTAAAAGCACTCCCGATTTAAATGCAGAAATTGTTAATAGAATTGTAATAGGTAATAAAGTAATTGATAAAGAAAAAGTCTTAGTTAATGGAAAGACAATTTATGCTATTGCTATTTATGAAATTCAAAACGGATTAATTTCTAGAGTTACATTCATCCAATAGTGTAACAATTTAATGCGCTAATAGACATATAGTTAAACAACCCAACACTATCTAACTGTCCCTACTTTCTAAAACCAATCATAATGGGACTATTTTGGGATTTAATCCAACAAAGCGAATTAGAAGATCAAAAAGGAAAAGCTGAATCGTTAGAAGAACGTGTAGCCGAACTTGAAACTGAACTCTTAACCACCAAGGCATTATTATTAAAAACACTTCACATACTCGAAAAAAGCTCTGGTCTCGATATTAATGAGGATGGCAAAATAGGCTGATGCTGTTTTCTAAAGCCAAGTTTTAAATTTAGGTGATTCGCACCCAAACCGATTCAAATACAATACCTAATATCACATTAATATGTGATTGACCGCCTCTATCAATTAAACTAATTTTAAGCAATCATTACCCTAAATTAATGAATTATTATACATATATAAATAAAATTAAAATCTATAAAGGGTTAGTCAGTCATTATAATTACTGCTGCCATTGAACAAAGTTTATTCGAGGTTTCCACACCTACACTAGCTATATTTTTTTATCATTTCAAAAATATCAGACTAGATATTTAAAAATGTAAGTCGCGCTATTAGTCTTTTAGCAATAGGACTTATTATTTTGTTTATAATCGGTTTGTACCATGTAATTTTTATATTTACTTGATCATATAAAAACGAGCTCAATGAAACACTTACTGTTCTTACTAATTGCTTTTACACTACCAAGTAAAGCACAAACAAGTAAAGTACTTGAGCCCAAACTAGAAAACATCAAATGGATTGCTGGCACATGGCATGGTGAAGCTTTTGGTGGCATCACCGAAGAAATTTGGAGCGAACCTTCTGGCGGTTCTATGATGGCAACGTTTAAATTAATTAACGACGGAAAAGTCACCTTCTACGAAATTGAAGTCATAAGAGAAGTCAAAAATTCATTAATCCTTCAATTAAAACATTTCGGCCCAGATCTTAAAGGCTGGGAAACAAAAGATGAAACCGTTGATTTTCCTTTAATAGAAATCACAGAAAACAAAGTGGTTTTTGAAGGCATGTCCTTTGAAAAAATTTCAGAGAATGAAATGAATGTCTATGTGGATATCGAAAACAACGGAAAAACGGAAACCGTAAAATTCAATTACAAAAAATAACCTATGAAAAAAGCAACCTACCTCCTACTTCTTTTAGTCTTAGTTTTCAATTGTAAAAATGAAACGTCTAAAAAAGTAGAAGAACCTTCTCTAAAAGAAGCACCTCAAAACATAGCATCAACTAAAATTGAAAAGCAATTACGTCAGGTTTACAAATCCAAAACCGCCATTACTATTGATGGCGTGGCTAACGATTCTGCTTGGGCAAAAAGCACGTGGTATGCTTTAGACCAAGTTTGGTTAGGCGATTCACTAACTGAAGATGATTATTCTGGACGTTTTAAATTAAGCTGGACAGATGATGCACTCTATATTTTAGCCGAAATAAAAGACGATACTTTAATCGATAAAATAGAAGATCCTTTAGAGAGATGGTGGGATGACGATTGCTTAGAAATCTTTATAGATGAAGACAATAGCGGAGGCGAACATCAATTTAATCATAATGCCTTTGCCTATCACATCGCTTTAGATGGCAATGTGGTTGACATGTCTACGGAAAAAACAGGTAAACTTTATAATTCGCATATCGAATCTAAAAACATAACCATAGGAAACACAACCATTTGGGAAGTAAAAATGTCACTATACGACGATTCATACAATGATCATGGAGAAAATACACCTGTAAACTTAAGCTCCAATAAAAAAATAGGCTTTGCCATTGCCTACTGTGACAATGACAATAGTTTAGAACGTGAAAACTTTATAGGGTCAATTCCTGTGGAAGGTGAAGATAAAAATCGTGGTTGGATTGATGCCAATATTTTCGGAACTTTACAATTAATCGATTAACAACTTCAACATAATGAAAATCGCAATCAGCTCAGTATTTCTAATGGTCTCTATTTTACTAGGTGCACAAACCGACCAAAATATTTATGACATCATTGATGCTGTTTCCGAAGAACGTTTAAAAAAAGACGTAAAAACGTTAGTCGATTTTGGAACACGACACACCTTAAGCGACACCATTTCTAAAACTCGTGGTATTGGAGCTGCGCGTCGTTGGATAAAATCTGAATTCGAAACCATTTCTAAAGATTGTAACGATTGCTTAGAGGTGTTCTACCAAAAGGATTTAGTAAAAAAAGGAGAGAATCAACGTATCGTTAAAGACGTGATGGTCGTTAATGTTGTTGCCATTCAGCGAGGCACAAAATATCCAAATCGCTATATCATAATGAGTGGTGATATTGATTCTAGAGTTTCTGACCCAAATGATTTTACTTCAGATGCACCAGGTGCTAATGACAATGCCACAGGAATGGCAGGTGCTATTGAAGCTGCTAGAGTATTGTCTCAATATAAATTTGAAAGTAGTATTATTTATGTGGGATTGTCTGGTGAAGAACAAGGTTTGTTTGGCGGTCAAGGTTTGGCTAAATATGCGAAAGAGCATAATTGGGATATTATTGGAGTTTTAAATAATGACATGATTGGAAATATCTCTGGAGTCGATGGTGTGATTGATAACCGCACCTTCCGAATTTTCTCAGAACCAATTACAACCTCGGAAACAGACCCTGAAGCATTAGCAAAACAAGCGAGAGCCAGACGTTTTTATGGTGGTGAAGTTGATGGAATTTCGCGTCAGTTAGCTCGATTCATATACAAAACAACAAAAACCTACATGCCAGAGATGAACCCAATGCTAGTGTATCGTTTAGATCGTTTTGGACGTGGAGGTCATCATAGACCTTTTAATGATGCGGGCTTTGCTGGTATCCGAATTATGGAAGCTCACGAAAATTACACCCAACAGCATCAAGATATTCGTACAGAAAACGGGATTGCATACGGAGACACTTTTGAACATGTTAACTTTCCGTATTGCAAAAAATTAACCGCTGTCAACGCCATTACTATGGCAAGCCTTGCTTCTGCTCCACCGTCTCCAACCGAAGTTAGTATTGGTGGCATTGTGGAAGCCTCTGCTAAATTACAATGGAATAAAGTTGAAGGTGCCAAAGGTTATAAAATCTATTGGCGAGATACCACTTCGCCAACTTGGGATCACAGCCGTTACTTAGAAGATGCTACCGAATTTACCTTAGACGGCATCGTTATTGATAATTTCTTTTTTGGAGTCGCAGCGGTAAGTGCAGATGGGCATGAAAGTGTTGTTGTGTTTCCGAATAAAATTTTAAGATAAACAGCAATGAAAATCAGTCAGCTTAAACCGTTAATACCAGAATTATTTTTAATGGTTTCCGTTTTATATTATTGGGTTTTAACTCTTAATCTTTTAAATCCAATTGCTATGGGTTTATTAGCTATTCTTATTTATCTTATTATAAGCAAAAAAGCAACATTAGGATTAGTTATTTCAGTTGTCTTTATTGCTTTGAATTTATTTCTGGTTTTAGCATTAATTTCTGAATTATCAGAATTTGAAGTCATTAATCAAAATTATAACAACCTTATTATTTTTGGCTCCTTATATCTTGGATTAAATTTAATATTGGCAGGATTTATGTTTTATAAATACTTGAAATTAAAAACGAATAAAATTGAAAACTAAGTTACTCCTACTATTTGTATTGACATTTTCGACCATACAAGCACAATTACTTCAAGATAAAGAAAAATTCACACATCAAGATACCTTAAGAGGAAGCATCACGCCAGAACGCGCATGGTGGGATTTAACCTATTATTTTTTAGATCTAAAAATCTTTGAATCTAAGAAATATATTTCAGGCGTAAACACTATAAAATACAAAGTCTTAAAACCTCATCAAGTGATACAAATAGACTTGCAAAAACCAATGCAAATTATTTCAGTATCTCAAGACGGAAAAAAATTACGCGTAAAGCGAGAAGGAAATGCCCATTTTGTAACATTAAAAAAAACTCAAATTATAGATGAAATTAACACACTTTCAGTTGTCTTTGAAGGAAAGCCAAAAGAAGCCAAACGCGCTCCTTGGGATGGTGGATTTTCATGGAAAAAAGATCAAAACGGTAAACATTTTATTGCCACCTCTTGCCAAGGTTTAGGAGCTAGTGTGTGGTGGCCCAACAAAGACCACATGTACGATGAAGTGGATAGTATGCATATTAGGATTACCGCGCCTAAAGATCTCATTCCTGTTTCCAATGGTCGGTTAGTACATATTCAAGATCACCCTAAAGCGAACATATATACCTGGTTTGTAAATAACCCAATTAACAATTATGGCGTTAATGTAAATATTGGTGATTATGTCAATTTCTCTGAAGTCTTTAAAGGTGAAAAAGGGGATTTAGATATGGATTATTGGGTTCTTAAAGATAATTTAGAACTAGCAAAAGCGCATTTTAAAGATGCACCAAAAATGATGAAAGCCTTTGAACATTGGTTTGGTCCTTATCCATTTTATGAAGATAGTTTTAAATTGGTTGAAGTCCCTTATTTAGGCATGGAGCATCAAAGTTCTGTGACCTACGGAAACAAATATAAGCAAGGCTATTTAGGACGAGATTTATCTGGCACAGGTTGGGGTTTAAAATTTGATTTTATTATTATCCACGAAGCTGGTCACGAATGGTTTGCTAATAATATCACCAACAAAGACATCGCTGATATGTGGATTCACGAAGGCTTCACCTCCTACTCTGAAAATTTATTTTTAGACTATTATTATGGCAAAGAAGCGTCTGCCGATTATGTGATTGGTACACGTGCTAATATTCAAAACGATAAACCTTTAATTGGCACCTACAATGTGAATAATGAAGGCTCTAGCGACATGTATTATAAAGGAGCTAATATGTTGCACACACTTCGTCAACTGATTGAAGATGATGAAAAATGGAGACAAATACTGAGAGGCTTAAATTCAGAATTTTATCATCAAACGGTAACAACGAAGCAGATTGAAGATTACTTAAGTGAGCACTCTGGTATTGATTTAACGGCTTTTTTTAATCAATATTTAAGAACGACTAAAATTCCGACTTTAGAATATGAAATAAAAGCGGGTGAGTTAAAGTATCGCTGGACAGACATTGTTGAGGGATTTGATATGCCTATTCAAGTTGACATTGATGGCAAATCCGAATGGTTATTTCCAAAAGCCGAATGGCAATCTAAAAAAGTCTCTTCTCAAGATTTCAAAATAGATAGAGACTTCTACGTGAATTCTAAAAAATTATAACCTTTGGAATTACAAGAATTATATTTTAAAACAGACACGGAATGGCGCGAATGGTTGCTAGACTATCACGATTCTGTAAAAGGTGTTCATTTAATTTTCTACAAAGTCGATCATAAAAAGGACTCTATGCGTTGGGAAGAGGCGGTAAAAGTTGCCCTTTGTTTTGGCTGGATAGATTCTACTGTAAAAAGTTTAGGAGACGGAAAACGCCGACAATATTTTTGCCCACGAAAGCCCAAAAGTGTCTGGAGTGCGGTAAACAAAAATCACATAGCGCAATTACATAAAGAAAACTTAATCCACCAAAGTGGACACCACTCTATTAAAATTGCAAAGGAAAATGGCAGTTGGACAGCATTAGACGATGTAGAAAATGGAGTTATTCCTAGCAATCTTCAAAAAGCCTTTGATGCTAACAAAAATGCTTTTGAAAACTACCTCAACTTTGCTCCTAGCTACCGAAAACAGTATTTATATTGGTTAGACCAAGCCAAACGTGAAGCGACAAAACAAAAAAGAATCGCAGAGATTATTAAACTCTGCGATGCTAATATTAAAAGTCGTGATATTTGGTAAGTTATAGCTTACACATCATTAAGCTCAACAATAAACTATTACACCCTAAGGTCCCCTCGAGGATACTTTAGGGGTGTTTTAAAATTTTAAACAAGATTTTATAACCTATAACCCACTAATATAACTTCCATAAGGGTCTTTAAACTGCATGCCTTCAGAATAACGATACTTACTTAATTTTTTAAATTGCGTTAAACCCCAAAGAATAAATTCCTTTTCAAAATAGACATCTTTAGGATCAATTTCTGGCTGATAATCTGCAATTAAAGCATCTAAAGGTGTTACCTCATCTAATTTTGCCTTATAAGTTGCATCATCATAATCATCTAACAATTCAAAACCATCTCCATTAAAGAACCATGAGATTAAGTCATCATAAGGAGTTTCGTCACCTTGCTTTTCTAACTTTTCAACTTTAGGAAAATATTTAGGGAATAAGGTTTTTACTGCAGCTTCCATTAAAGCGTTAGCTACAAAATCGGCACCTTCTTGTTCTCCTTCGTACACTAATTCCACTTTTCCTGTAATTGCCGGAATCACTCCTGTAAAATCAGATAATCGTACTGAGGTTGTATCGTCACCAGCAATTAAAGCACGACGTTCTGCGGTACTTAGTAAATTCTCAAAAGCCGTAATACTCATACGCGCACTGACACCACTTTTCACATCTACATATTCACTTTCTCTAGCTTCAAAACTGATTTGCTCTAATAAATCTTTCGCTAATTCTGGAACATAAACAGATTCCGATTGTCTCGAATCTAACTTTGCCTCTTGAGTTGTAATGGTTCTAGCCGTTTCTACATCTTCAGGATAATGCGTTAAAATCTGAGACCCTATTCTATCTTTTAAAGGAGTTACAATGCTTCCTCTATTGGTGTAATCTTCAGGATTTGCTGTAAATACAAACTGCATATCTAAAGGCAAACGCAATTTGAATCCTCTAATTTGAATGTCTCCTTCTTGTAAAATATTAAATAAGGCGACTTGAATTCGTGCTTGTAAATCGGGCAATTCGTTTATAACGAAAATGCAACGATTTGCTCTTGGAATCATACCGTAGTGAATGACACGATCATCAGCATAACTCAATTTTAAATTGGCTGCTTTTATCGGATCGACATCACCAATAATATCAGCAACAGTTACATCTGGCGTCGCTAATTTTTCTGCAAAACGATCATTTCTATGTAACCAAGTTATTGGAGTATCATCTCCTTTTTCAGCAATCAATTCTACTGCAAATCTTGAAATCGGTGCTAAGGGATCGTCATTAATTTCAGAACCTGCTACAATTGGAATGTTTTCATCCAACAGATTCACCATCATCCTTGCCAAACGCGTTTTTGCCTGTCCTCTTAATCCTAATAAATTAATATTATGCCTAGATAGAATCGCACGTTCTAATTCTGGAATCACGGTGTTTTCATAACCATGAATGCCTTCAAACGTAATGACTTTATTCTTTATATTTTCAACAAGATTATCTCTCAATTCATCTTTTATAGACTTTGATTGGTAACCTGCTTTTTTTAATTCGCCAAGTGTATTTATAGTTTCAATATTCATCTTTATCCTTTAATTCTTTTTTTTCTGTTGTTTTCGTAATCTTCAAAAATCATTTCACCTAAACCTTTCAATCCTGTGTAGAATGCTTTTCCTCTATTGGCTTGCGTAAATTTTCTAATAAATTGCATTAAATACGGATCTTCTGCAATCATAAAAGTTGTTATTGGAATATGTAAACGTCTTGCTTGCTGTGCCATCGCATAACACTTGTTGGTGATATACGGATCTAAGCCATTACTATTTTTATAATACTGGCCGTCTGGCATACGTAAGCAACTAGGCTTCCCATCCGTAATCATAAAAATCTGCTTGTTGGTATTTCGTATTCTGCGCAACATATCCATCGCGAGTTGTAATCCTGCAACCGTATTGGTATGATAAGGACCAACTTTTAAATAGGGTAATTCTTTTATTTTAATTGGCCACGCATCATTTCCAAAGACCAAAATCTCTAAAGTGTCTTTTGGGTAGCGTGTTGTAATTAATTCAGCTAATGCCATAGCCACTTTTTTGGCTGGAGTGATGCGATCTTCACCATAGAGAATCATACTGTGACTTATATCTATCATAAGTACTGTACTCATTTGGCTTTTGTGAAGGGTTTCTTCAACAACCAAATCATCTTCTGTTAGACTAAAATCGCCAATACCATTATTGATTTGTGCGTTTCTAATGCTTTCAGTCATCGAAACTTTATCTAAACCATCACCAAACTGATAAGGTCTAAAATCACCTGTATGCTCGTCACCAAGTCCAACACCTTTGCTTTTATGGTTGCCAGAACCACTGCGTTTTATTTTACCAAAAATATGATCTAATGCTTGTTGTCTAATAGCACGTTCTGTTTTGGCTGTAATTGTCATGCCGCCTTCACCTGTTCCGTTAGGATCTAGTTCTTCTCTTATATACCCTTTATTCTTTAGGTCTTCAATAAAATCATCAATAGTATATTCTGGAGTCGTTAATTTGTATTCTTTATCGAGCTCTCGTAACCAATCGATAGCTTCATCAAAATCACCCGAGGTATGGGTAATGAGCTCCTTAAAAATTTCGAAAAGTTTTTCGAAAGGAGATTGATGCGGAGCTTCGTAGGTTTTAAAAACGAAACCCGATTTATTTGTTTTTTCTTTCATGTGTTTTTCTTTATTGTTATTTAACTGACACATGCAGTTTGCGACTATTCTCTGTCTTTCTGAGATGAAATTTTAAGAATGCGCGTTTCATAGCTATGTAAAAATAATGCTTTTTAGCTCGCTTCAATAAGCATTAACATCTCTTTTAGAAATGATTTTTTAGATAAAGCGATGTTTAAACTTTTGTTTACCTTGACTTAAAGACGTTAAAAAAAGTCTTTTTAAAAGGTTTCTATTGTAAGTGAGAATTATAAACAATGATTTAATAAGTGTTCTAGAAACACTTTATTACATATGAAGCATCAATCTTTAAGTAAGACTCAAATTTATATGTGGTAATCGCAGTAGTTTGGTTTCGGTTTAAAATTCGGAATAGACTTAAGCAAATAATTAAGTGAGATTTTAATTATTCTACACGTCTTAAGCCTTCTAAATCTTCTATCTTTACATGTTTTCCTGTGGTAGATATTAGACCTTCCTTTTTAAATTGAGATAAAATTCTAATGGCAGACTCTGTCGCTGTACCCACTAAACTGGCATAATCTTCTCTAGATAACATAACACCTAAAAACCCTTTCTCATCAGTATTAAAAGTTTCATATAAGTAAATTAGAACATCTGCTAAACGTTGCTTTACAGATTTTTGAGCCATATCTACAATGATATTATCTGCAATTCTGAGCTCTTTTGCCATTTCCTGAAGCATGTCTAGAGAAAAATTAGCATTATTAGTTAGGTCATTAATAATCTCATTTCTAGGTATAAAACAAATTTCCATGTCATTCAAAGCAATAGCTGTAAGATTCGATTTCTCATCTGTAACTAAAGAACGTTGCCCAATTAAATCACCTCTAACAACCAATTTTACAATTTGATCCTTACCGTTGGCACTTAATTTAGATAATTTACAAACACCATCTTTTACACAATAAACACCATTAATACTTTCTCCTTCTCTAAAAAGAATTTCTCCTTTTTTAATAAACTTTGAAGTCTTACATCCCGAAATTCGAATTAAATCATCTTTCCCTAAAGCTCTTAAAGAATTAAACTGTTTAATTATACATTGTTCACATTTACTCATTCCAAAATCTATTATATTCAAAGTTAATCAAAACATGACAAATATCATAGATTATAATAACTAGATTTGTGACTTTTGTTACAGGTATAATTGAGCAAATTTTAAAATGGAAAACAAACATTGTTTTCATTGTGGTGATGATTGTGGGAATCACCCAATTACATTTCAGGACAAATCATTTTGTTGTAATGGTTGTAAAACCGTTTTCGAAATTTTTAACGAAAATGATCTTACGTGTTACTACGATTTGCAAAATTCTCCTGGAGCAGTTCCAAAGGAAATTGAAGGCAAATACGATTTTCTAACTCAAGAAAACATAATTGAAAAACTAACTGAGTTTAGAGGCGACTCTATTGAAATTGCAACACTATACATTCCGCATATTCACTGTAGCTCTTGTATTTGGATTCTAGAAAATCTAAACAAACTCAATCCTAATATTTCAGATTCTCAAGTTAATTTTGGTAAAAAAACGGTTAGAGTTACCTATAATTCTGATACTACCAACTTAAAATCTGTAGTCTTATTATTAAGCTCTATTGGTTACGAACCTTATATTAGTTTAGACGATTTTAACTCAGGTAAAAAGCAAATTAATAGAACTTTAATTTACAAACTTGGAGTTGCTGCTTTTGGGTTTGGTAATATTATGTTTTTATCTTTTCCGGAGTATTTTGAAGTTAACGAATATTGGTTAGAACAATACAAACCGTTATTCCGTTGGTTAATGTTTGCCTTGTCGTTACCTATTGTATTTTACTCAGCTCAAGATTATTTTATTTCAGCATTTAAAGGCTTAAAGGCAAAAATTTTAAATATTGATGTTCCAATTGCGCTAGGAGTTTCAGTACTTTTTATAAGAAGTACTATTGAAATTATGTTCGATTTAGGTTCTGGATTTTTTGACAGTCTCGCTGGTTTAATATTTTTTCTTTTAGTTGGGAAATTCTTTCAACAAAAAACATATGAGTTCTTATCCTTTGAACGCGACTATAAATCTTACTTCCCTATTGCCATAACTAAAATAAATAAGGAAGGTTATGAAGAAACGATTCAAGTTTATGATATAGAAAAAGGTGATCGTATTTTAATTAGAAATGAAGAATTAATTCCTATTGACGGCATCTTAATTAATGGTAACGCAAAAATAGATTATAGTTTTGTTACTGGTGAATCACAAACCATTTCAAAACATTCTGGAGATAAATTATTTGCAGGTGGAAAGCAAACCAATGGTGTTATTGAAATGGAAGCTTTAAAATCTGTTGAGCAAAGTTACTTGACGCAATTGTGGAGTAACGATGTTTTCAATAAAAACAAAGAAGAAGGTTTTACCAACATTACAAATACTATTAGTAAACGTTTTACCATTGCTATTTTAACTATTTCAATTCTTGCAACTACATATTGGCTATTTGCAGATTCTAGCAAGGCAATGAATGTTTTTACTGCGGTTTTAATTATTGCATGTCCTTGTGCTATTGCACTTTCTGCACCATTTACCTTTGGAAACTTATTGAGAATCTTTGGCAAACAAAAATTCTATGTTAAAAACGCAAGTGTTATAGAACAATTGGCACAAATAAATACCATAATTTTTGATAAAACGGGTACAATTACTTCTAATAAGGATAGTAGTGCAGCATATGATGGAGAATTACTTTCAGATTCTGAAAACATAGTCCTAAAGAATTCACTCAGAGGATCTAACCATCCGTTAAGCAGAACTTTATATCATATTTTAGAGGAAAACAACATTATTACACTCGATGCTTTTGAGGAACATATAGGTAAAGGTATAGAAGCAAAACATAATGCCGTAAACATGAAAATTGGCTCTGCAAGTTTTGTTGGTAACACAAATGAAAAAACTATTCTAAACACCACAGTACATGTAAGCAGTAATAATATATATAAAGGAAAATTTACATTCTATAATAGTTACAGAAAAGGGGTTTCAAAATTATTTAATCAATTAAAACAGCAATTTGATTTAGTGATCTTATCTGGTGATAATGAAGGTGAGCGCGAAAATCTAAAAAAATTACTGCCATCAAAAACTAAATTAATTTTCAATCAAAAACCAGAAGATAAACTCGATTTTATAAAATATCATCAATCCGAAGGCGCAAAAGTATTAATGATAGGTGACGGATTAAATGATGCAGGCGCATTAGCACAAAGTAATGTTGGTATAGCCATCTCTGAAGATGTCAATGTATTTTCACCAGCTTGTGATGCCATTTTAGATGCCTCAAGATTTGAACAATTATATACATTCATAAAGGCCTCCAAATCGGCTATTAAAATTATAAAATGGAGCTTTGTATTGTCATTTTTTTATAATA
>TARA_R110002111_G_scaffold87469_7_pt1 | contig 15767 bp, 11 predicted proteins | sample TARA_R110002111 | Tara Oceans TARA_R110002111 (sample SAMEA4397363) | marine metagenome | biome: Polar Biome; feature: [ZZZ] marine water layer (ENVO:01000295); material: water (ENVO:00002006), including particulate matter (ENVO:01000060) such as... | depth 199 m | reverse complement strand
AAAGGACACGGAGAATGAATCTATCCATTAAAATAAGGGTAGAACCAGAAAAATTAAAATAAAAGCCCTCATTCAGAGGGTTTTTTGCTTAGAAACTGGTTTTTTATGTGCTTTAAAGAGTTAATAAAACAATTCAAAGAAAAATTTTGAACAATAAACATATAAAATTGATATTTGACATTGTTACTTTTTAATTAAATATATGCTATTCAATTCACTAGAGTTTTTTATTTTCCTTGCTTTAGTTTTTTTTCTTTATTGGTTTTTGCTAAAAAAAAGTTTGACAGCACAAAACATACTGCTTTTAATAGCTAGTTATGTCTTCTATGCCTGGTGGGACTGGAGGTTTCTTTCACTAATTTTATTAAGTACTATTGTTGATTATTTTGTTGGAATAAAAATAGACTCAAATACTGATAAATCTACTAGAAAAAGATGGCTTTGGGTTAGTGTTTTGTTTAATGTTGGTCTTTTAGGTTTTTTTAAATATTATAATTTTTTTGTTGATTCATGGATTGATATGTTCTCCATGTTTGGGTATTCCATAAAAAGTACCTGGACATTGCGTGTCATACTTCCTGTTGGTATTTCATTTTACACCTTTCAAACCATGTCGTATTCATTCGACATTTATTATAAAAAACTAAAGCCTACCAGGGATTTTTTGTCTTTTGCTGCTTTTGTAAGTTTCTTTCCCCAATTAGTGGCGGGCCCAATTGAAAGAGCTTCCAATTTACTTACTCAAATCTTAAACAAAAGGACTTTTAGTTATGGGCAAACGGTAAGTGGTTTAAAATTGATTTTATGGGGACTATTCAAAAAAATGGTTGTTGCAGATGCGTTAGCTCCAATAGTTGATGATATTTTTGCAAACTATTCAACATATCCTGCTTCAACCTTAATCTTAGGAGTAACACTCTTTAGTTTTCAGGTTTATGGCGATTTTAGTGGTTATTCTGATATAGCTATCGGAACAGCTAAGCTTTTTGGCATTGAATTGATGTCTAATTTTAAATTTCCACAATTTTCCAGGAATGTAGCCGAGTATTGGCAGCGTTGGCATGTATCGTTATCCACATGGTTCAGGCATTATGTTTATATTCCACTGGGTGGCTCTAGGGTTAGCAAATTGAAATCAGTTAGAAATATTATTATTATTTTCTTAGTTAGCGGTTTTTGGCACGGTGCCAATTGGACATTTATTTTTTGGGGTGCCTTTCATGCGTTGGTTTTTATTCCGGTTTTTTTAATGGGGAGAAATGCTATTTATAAAGATTCTGTAGTAGGGCAGGACACCTTTTTTCCTACTTTAACAGAAATTGGGCAGGTGCTATTGACCTTTTCAATTGTAACCTTTTCCAGGATATTTTTTAGATCGGAATCCATAACCGATGCCTTTAAATTTATAAAAAGAATCTTTTCTAATTTTTCATATGGAACCTATCATCACCCCATGGGCTATCGAATGGTTGATTTTTATGTTTTAATTATCTTATTTACGCTTTATGAGTATGCCATTAGAAAAGATGAGCGTTCACCATTTAAGTTTCAATCCAAAGTGGTCAGGTTTGTATGTTACACCATAGTCATTTTATCTATGTTGCTGTTTTATGACGACGGTATTGATAGATCATTTATTTACTTTCAATTTTAGGGAATTCAATAGATTTAGTGGTCTCAAATCAAGTTAAAACTATGTACTTTAGTGCATCTCGCTTTAGCTTCTAAAAAAGGTTTAGCCACAAATTTCACTAATTCACACTAATTTTTTCGTAATGTTAAAAGTAGATACTCAGAATATCTAGATTTTAGAATTTCAGGAATATAACAGACTTTTAGTCTGTTCTTAAAACCTATGGACTTGCAGTCTATAGTCGTTTAGTTTTTTGTTTTTCTTTAATATAGTCAGCTATTACCGAAGCAATTATGCTTCTTCCGTGGTTGTTCCAGTGCATATCATAAACCAGGGTTGTTGGTCTTTTGGACTTTTCAATTCTTTCGCTAAAATCAATAATCCTATATCCCATGGTATTGGAATACTCCAAAAAGGTTTTGCTGGTTGTTCTGGAATCCAATAGAATGGCCGTTTTATTTTTATCGAACCCATAAGTTTGGATTATTTTTTTGAAATTATCCAAATACCTTAAATCCCTAGAATCAATTTCATCAGGATTGCTTATTGATACATTATTATTTGGATTATTGCCAAAAGAAAGCAGTTTGGTCTTTAAACTCCTAAAAGGATGAAGAGCCCCTATATCATCCATATATGAAAGTAATTTGATTTTCCGTTTAATTTTGGAAAAAGTAAAATATTGGGAATCTATCCAGTATTGGTCCGGTTTATAGGAATCGCGTTTTAGGTCGTTTTCAAATTTCATATAAATAATGATTTCATCAATTTCCTGAAATTTGTCCTTATAAGCATTGATCAGATGTAATTCATCAGCAAAATCATATCCTGCATGCCCATATTCAAATACTTTGGTACCATCATTTAATTTGTTTTCAACTTTTGCACCAATAGAATTATAATAGTTTTGATGAAGGCCTTCTATAAATGAATCCCCAATAAGGGCCACATCTGTTTTATCATCTGAAGGTATGAATTCCCTGTATGAGTTAAATCCGGATTTATTGATATGGTAATGGGCAAAATTCATTTTCCTGTTTCCGGTAACAGAAAAACCATCTTGGTTGGGGGCATAGGTTTTAACGTTTAAATCATTGATTATAAAAACGGGCTGTTCTTGGTATAAATGAAACACACGGGTTATTAATTCTAAACAAATTAGAATTAATACCGCGTATAATAAGGTTTTTCCAAATAGTAATTTCAAGTTAAAATATTTAGCTTTAAGTTATAAATATAATTAGTAATTCTATCTATTGAATTTAAAATCGATAAACTTCAATTATTCAAGATGTTGTTTAGTTTCAACTTAATGAATATTAGTAACAAGACTTTGACAAGGTCTCGAAGTGATACGATAACACTCAAACATTATTCACGTTATATCAATCAAATACTGCTGTTTTTTTTAGAAGTTTTTCAGGGATTTCATTAAACGTTGTTACCTCTTGTTTAAATAAACGCCACTTTTCCACGCGCAGTTTATATGGAAAAAACCCTGAGCGTTTGCATCCCTTGAGTGAAGGAATATTATCAATGCCTACACAAGTAATAATCCATCTAACGCCCAATTCATTTCCTTTAAGGGCAATTTTTGACATTGCTGCGGGCATTACATACAACCCTCTAAACGAAGGAATGGTATAGGCGCGCTCCAGTATGGCTTCGTTTTCATTGGGTAAAGGCAAATTTTTTCCAAAAAAGCTTTTAATTTTTGAATTTTGAGACGAATGCATTAACCATTGTCTATAACAAGGAACATCGTCGTTAGTAGTAGCTACGTAACAGTTTAAAATATTTTGCTTTATTAATAAATCATCCTCCGGTAAGTCAATAAAATGAGATAAGTCTTTTTCTTCCTGCAACCGAATTTTAAGATCAATTTTAGCTACGGGGTCTATAAATTCTTCTTTTAAATCCCTTCTAAGAACAAGGGATTTTTTGTTCGAATATATTTTCGTCCTCAACAGGTGGTAAGATTCAATAAGTTTACCTTGTGCAATCATGCCAAATAATGTCTTGGCTCTCTTTAGAAATGTTTTCATTTTTGGTTGTTTTAGTTTACAATATAAATGATGCCCATATGATTATTAAGTAATAATTGACCAATAGTAAATAAATTCGATATTCTGAAGAAATGTTTTATAAAATGTTCTAAGTACATGACAAAAATTGAAACATATATTTTAAGTCGCTAATTATCAATAGTTTTATGATTTTGGACGTTTCAGACCTGCCAGGTTTTCAAAACCTAGCAGGTCTCAATTTCAGTAAGATTACTATCATTTAATGAACGCTAAACTAATTTTTGTCATGTACTAAAAAAATGCTCATATTAAATGTTTTAATGGTCTGTGTTATGTCACATAGTTTTGCTCAAAGCCATTAATTTGAAAATGACGTGTTTACGAATCCCCTATTTTAAAAATAGCAGTTTTCAGCTTGTGTAATACCTTTCTGCAGTTTGTCCTTATTACACTTTAAAATCAACCTTATTAATGATGTGTTTTCCTTTAATAATATAAACGTTTTCCCTATTCAACAGTTTATATATTTCAATATCATTTATGTGCTCTTTATTAAGGTATAAAAAATCATTTACGGCTTTTTTCAACCAAGAGCGGTCTTCTTTTTTAAGGTTTATGGGCATTAAACCATTGGGTTGTATTTCAGGGATTTGGGAGAGTTCAAATTCTGGGGTTTCATTGAAGCTGGACTTTCCTTTAGCCATTGCTTTAAGTTTTTTTATAAAAACATCCATGTTCTTTGATTTTAATGTGTTTTTCAATCGTATTATGGAAGCTTCAATATTAGCGATTATGGCCACGAACAAAGTGTTTTTTGGATAGAGTATATGGTGCTCAAATGTATAAGTATAATTGCACCATCTCCGTTTATATTCCAAATCGCCATAGGCCAAATCCAACAAGGTATATTCATTTTTTATACACCATTCCAACAATTTATAGATTGAAATATTGCCCAAAGAAAATTTAGAAAAGTTGATGTCGTATGAAGGGATGGATATAAACATAACATCTTTATAATGATGGTTTAGGGAAATTTGAACGGGTTCCCCATTGGCGTAAATAACAAATAAAGAGGCGTTTTTTGAGTTTATTGACTCAAATGAAGTGTTTTTATAATAATCCCAGTTTTGAAGTGTATGGGCACTGTCGCCTCTTTGATTAAAACGAGCTGTTAACATGCCCTTCAATGTCTCCATTAAAAGATCATACTCTTTTAAAGGTATTTCACCAAAATACAGCTTATAAACTGGTGTAAAACAATTCTCTAACTTAGACAGTGATTTTAAAATATTGTCCTTAAATTTTTTTTTATATTGATTGTGGATAAATGTCTTGACATCTCTGGATTCATCAGTTTTTATGGCGTAGCCATTGATTTTCTTTTGAGGGATCTTTATTATATTTATGAGATTTTCATTGAAAAATGTTGGGTGTAGATAAGAAGGAAACAATGAAATTGAAGTTCCTTTATCAGGAAGGTTTTCTAAGCTGTCTTTTTGTTTTGAAACATAGAATAAGGTGTCATTAATGTTATTTCGCAAAGTTGAATAATAGGGTAAACAGAAATTGTCTTGCGTAAATGATACATAAAAAAATTCTTTTTCAATAAGTTTCATTGTTTTTGTTTTAAGGCATTAAATATCTGTATCAAACATAATTATTTAGAAGCATTAATAAGGCTATTATTTTTATTTTGTAAAAATACGTTCTTTAATATCTATTTACAATCTAATAACGTGAGTTCTATTACTATTTTAATTTCAACTTTTATTTAAATCATTATTTTAGAACACGTTGTCATTTCGAATGAAATGAGAAATCTCATAATAATACTCAACCTTTACTCCTTATACTCCGTTCGGAATGACAGGCCCGTTCCATGGTACGTGTGCAACATAATAAATCATAACCTAGTATCAATCGAGCACGTTAAATTAATAACCCAATAACCTCTAGCAATTTCATAGCATTCCATATTTATATACCAATAAGATAATTCTACTTGTGACAAAAACTTTCAACTATGTTTCATCATAAGAAGAATAAATGTTGTTTAACCTTGAATAGACATCCAGCGAAAAAACAAGATACCCCAAAGGGATAAAAAACTCCTTAAATTCTTTAAGTACGTACGGGTCTTCATAATTTGCACCATTATTTAAAAAAACAATTTGCTGGATTATTAAAAGAAAGACCGTAAATATAACCAAGTTCTTCTCTGTTTTCTTGGTGCAAAACAAGGCCAATGATATCAAAATCAATATACTTGAAAAAAAAGTTATTTGTGTAATGATGGATTCCCATCTAACAAAATTATAGGAACAAAAAAGGGCTCCAATAACCATTATAAAAGGTCTTGGTATTAAATATTTTAAATACCTGTTTTTTATGAATGTAGGGAATATCAATTCTATAAAAGGCAACAGTACTAAAAAGACAAAAGACCCATTATAATATATAATTTCTGAGTAGTGGGTAGCAAAATTATGCAAATTAAATTCATTTTGCAGGTTGCCTTCAAAAGCTTTAGGCGTATCAAATCCAATCTCTCTTTGAAACCACGAGACTTCTTCCATACCGAGCACAAAAAACGCTATTGAAAACAATAAAAGTAACCACCTGTAATACGTTATGTTAGAAAAATAGGCATTGCTTTTTTTCCAGATAACCAAAAATGTTATGGAAGCCCCAAAAAGGAATAAAGCAGAGCTCCATTCTACAATACTGTCTTCATTGGAAAGTTCATTAAAAGTGCCAGGATCAAAAATTAACAGCAACACGAAAATGCAAGACAGGAATAGCGCAGTATAGAGCAGCCATTTGTTAACAATATTTTTATCGGCATCAAATAATATTAAGTCTATTGTTTTGCCAATAACCAAACTGTATATCATCATTAAAATTGAAATGAATATAATAAATGAGCGAACCAGATGATTAATCTGAATGCCTAATACCGCGATAATCCCTATTAAACCAACTAAGAATAAAAGTACGCTTATAGGCTTTGCCTTTTTGATGTTTTTAAATTCCATGGCCCTAATTTTATTTTATACTATTTAAACACTATTTTTTGAATTGCATTTTTTCCTTTAAAAAAGTACGTGTTCTCGTTGCTTTCCTTGTTGTACACTACAATATCATCAAAGTGTTCAACATTTAAAAATGCAAAATCTATACTTGGTTTTTTTAAAAAACCATAGGCAGGATTTTCTATGTTTATTAATTTTAAATCATCCAATGGATCCATTTTTGCAATTTTTTCTATGTGAAAGTCCCTGTTTGGTTCTAAAACATAGGCTTTGAAAATATGTCTTTTTTTTATTCTTTTATAGTTTGTATATAATGTGTTTATTTTCATTTTTTTTAGCCAAGGCAGCAACTTGTAGATTAAGGAAATCTTTAATATTAACAAGTTTGCTTTTACCCACATTAAGAGTTCCTTGTTATTATATATTATATGGTTTTGAAATGTATAGGTGCCATTTCTAAACCGTTCTTTATATGAAAAGTCCCCTTTAGACATATCGATCAATTCAAATTTATTATTGATGGCCCATTCAATCGTTTTTAAAAAGATTAAAATACCAATATTGAACCTTGAAAAATCAATATCATAGGCAACTACCTCATTGAACATGGCTGTCCCGAAAATTGAATTTATATATATGGCTATTGGTTTTTTATTATGGTATATAACAAAAACGCATGCTTTTTTTTGGTGGATGAGTTGAAAGGTGGATTTATGGCGTGCTTCCCAATAATCCAATTCTTCCCAATAGGATTGTTTTTGTTCCAAACGCCTAACAAGCATTTGTTTATAATCATTGAAAACCATATTGTAATCTGCTTCTGAAATGGCACCATAAAACATTTTATAGGTGGGTTTGATGCAATGGTCCAGGCGTTTTTGGCGCCTGCGTATTTCAGATCGTTCCTTGGTGCTTATTTCGCTTAATAAGTAATCACTAAAATTATTATACTTGCCTAAATTAATGAGTGAGCCTTGATAGGTGTTTATTTTTTTTAATTTGATGGTTTCAGATTGTGTATTTATTTTGGCATTTAAATAGTTGGGAACGTCATCTATATACACAAGATTGTTTTTTAAAACACTGGAATCTGTTAATGATGAGGTGTGAACCAATTTATTGGTTTCAACATTGAACAGTTCTGTATAATAAGTACTTATATTATCCTTTTCAAGGAGGTCTAAATGAAAGTTGAGTTTGTGCAAGGCGTTTCTTTTTAATTGGATTAAATATATTTATAAAACCGGAACAAAAAATTATGCCGTTAAATTAATTTCAGCGGCATTCTCCAAACCAAACACCAAATATTCATTGGTTTTGTTTGCTTTGTAAATAGATACATTATTAATATGTTCTTTATTTAAAAACAGAAAATCAAAAATTGTTCTTTTTAAATTTGTATTAATATGCGCTATATCTGTTATGCTGTAATCATTTAGAATGTCACTATTAAATTTTGCCTGTTTTAAATGGGTTGTTTTATAACTTGGCAATACTGTTTGTTGCGTGTTTTTGTTTTTTAACATGATCTGTTTCATTTTATGATAAACAAGATCCATGTTTAGGTTTTTAGCTAAATTTTTACAGGTTATTTTACATGTTTCAACAAGTGCCACCATTGAAGCTTTTAAGTTTCTTTTATCAAAAATTATATGATATTCAAAACCATAAAACGTATTGCACCATTGTTTTTTGTAATGTAATATACCATTTCCAAAGTCAATAAATTTATAGTGGTGTTTCAACGACCATTCTACAAATTTATATACATTGATATGGCCCAAACCAAATTTGCTATAACTAAGGTCATAAGAAGCTTGATAATAAAAAAACAGATTGTTGAATTTATGATAGTTTAAACAAATACTAATGGGCGTGCTATTGGAATATATTACAAATAATGATGCTTTATTTTCATTAATTAAACTAAAAGTATTTTTAGTGTTATTATTCCAATTGTTTAAAAAGTAGTTTGAAGTTTCCTTCTCTTCAAATCTTTTTTCTAACATGGCTTTAAGTTCCGCAAGTAAAAATTCGCATTTTTCATGGGTGATTTCGCCGTAGTTATATTCATAATGGATATTAAAGCAGGTCTCAAGTCTAGATATGCATTTTTTTATTCTTCCCCTAAAGTTTGATTTAAAATTCTTATTCATATAAGAATCCATATCATTGTAAACCATATCGATAAGGATTCCGGCGCCATCTAATTTGGATTGTTTTATTTTATAAAACGCTTTTTTGTTTTCATCAAAAATGGAAGGCGTTATGTATGTTGGGAATAGCCCAATAATATTTATAGGGGCATTGTTACCGTTAACACTATTAATATTATGGGAGTAATTATTGAATTTCAAGCTGTTATAACAATCTGGTATGATGTTTTTTTGCATAAAATCCCAAATAAACTGCTTTTTATTGATTTTGGTCATTCTGACTCTTTTTTTAATTTAATTATATAAAAATCGCAGGTTTTAAAAATGCTATAGTTTATTTCATTCATTAATGTTGATGTTGTATAGTGCCAAAATTGATTTTATGGCATTCTTGGTTTTAATCTTTAATATTTCAGATTGGGCGATGCCCATGGCTAAAACCGATTTTTTATCATAATATATACGGTATTCGATATCATAAAATGTATTGCACCATTTTTTTTTGTAATCGTATAATCCAACACCAAGATCTAAAAAATCTAAATTATTGTTTATGCACCAGTTTAAAAGCATATATAGATCTAAATGGCCCATCCCAAACTTACTGAAATCCATATCATAAGAATGGGTCTGGCTAAAAAGGATGCTATTACCTTCATGACGGTTTAGTGAAATGCTTATCGGTTTATTATCGGCATATATAACAAATAAAGAGGCCTTTTTTTTATTTATCAACAATGCCAAATCCTTGGTTTTACTATGCCAAGTCTTCATAAAAAGATGGGGGGTCTTTTTTTGTTCAAACCTTTTATTGATCATTTTATAAAGTGTTTTTAACAAAAAATCACATTTTTCCTCGGTGATGTAACCGTAATTGTATTCGTAACTTACAGAAAATGATGCTTCTAAACGTTTCATGTCCCTGTTGATAAACTTAAGTTGTCTTTTGGCATGTTTTTTCAAATACGTTTCTGCCGTATAGGTGTCTTCCAACAAAATACCTGCTCCTTTAGGCCCATTGTGTACCATTTTTTTTGTTTTAAAGGTATTTTCATTACCTATTTTACATTTCAGGTACGTTGGGTATAAGCTTACATATATCACTTTAGTGTTGAGGTTTTCATTTGAAAAACTGCTATTGGGGTATATTTTCTTATTCAAATGAATGGATTCAAAGCAGTCTGGAATAATGGCGTCATTATTTGCTAGAAATTGATATCTTTTTATTTGGGACATTTTGGATTGCTTAAAATTTAATTTCAACGATAGCCTTTTTGCCTTCAATCAAATACAAATTTGGGGTATTTAAAGACTCAAAAATCTTGATATCATCCATATGCTCATTGTTTGTATATAGAAAGTCGTAGGCAGCCTTCCTTATAAATGGGAAATTATCTGTTTTCATATCTATTAAAGATTTGTGGTACGTTGGCAATGTTTGCAAAGGCCTAAGGGTATATTCCAACAAGTTCAATTTTTTTTCAGGTTTTTTAAAGTTTCCTATGAAATTATAAAACAGATCGTTTATGTTTTTATCAATTAGGTAATTGAAGGTTTTGTATTTATATGTTGCCATAAGGGCTACACAAGAAACCAACCACCCAAATTTGTTGCCAATAATATAATTTTCAAAATCATAAATGGTATTGGACCATCTCCGTTTATAGTCAAAATCTCCATACCCCATATCAAAAAATGTTATGTGGTTCAATAAGCACCATTCCAATTGCTTATATATTTCAATATTTCCCAGGCTAAATTTTGCATAATCTAAATCGAAAGACGAGATAGCGCTGTACATAATTGGGCCCAAATGGTAATTTAATGAAATTTCTATGGGCTTTTCATTATTGTATATGACAAATAATGAGGCTTTTTTCTGATTGATGAGCGCTAAGGTCTGGGAGTAATGTTTTTGCCAATTGTCCAAATCCTTATTTCTGCCCTTTCGTTGCCGAAACCTATTGGATATCATCTGCTCCAAGGCATTCATGGTCATTCTATAATCGGGCTCATCCATAAAACCAAAGAACATTTTATACGAAATATTGAATGAGGATTCTAAACGATTTATGGACCTAAAAAGGACTTTTTTAAAATTAGTGGAACCATGTGATTTTATGTAACCATCAACCGTATTAATGTCCTTTAAATTTATACCAAAACCTTGTTTTTGAGACACCTTTTTAAAAATTAACCCCTCTGGGATATCAATATTTAAATAATTTGGCATTAATGAGTATGAAAAAAGAAACGATTTATTTTGAGGATATTTGTTTAAAAAGGGCGTTATATTGCTGCCATTAGACCTTAGGGAAATTTTATTAAACTGACTAGACATACCATTTCTTTCAAATAAATCTGAGTAAAAGTTTTTATTGGTCAATAGCTTCATGCTCATTTTACATTATAGTTGGGTAAATGTAAGTACTTGTACTAATTTGTTTCTTTTAACGCTGTATATTTTCCTTGTTGAATTATTTTCAGGTTTCATGTAAAAAACAACTTTTATAAAACTTTATAAGCAACCAACCAAGGAAGCGTCATGTAATATTAAAATAAAAATACTTATTAATAGCTTTGGTTTGGTTTTTTATAGACAAAGAGCAGTTATTTTTGACCAACGCGTTGTTCCAATATCAATACTAATGGCGTTCGCGTTATAGGCGTTTTTTTAATAACAAATGGGCATAAATACATAAACATATTTAAACGCCGTTTAAGGTTATTTATCGATTTTATTTTTGTTTGGTTGTTTAAATAGCTAATCTTGATTTGAAAAGAAATATAATTTTATTTTTAAAATATGGATGTTTTAGATGATGTTTTAAAAAAGAGCAAACCCGTTCTGGAAACCAAAGATTTTGATTCTAAAAATTTCAAGAAAAACTATATCAACAAAAGAAAGCCCGTTTTATTAAAAGGTTATGCCAATAATTGGAAGGCTAAACAGGATTGGGGTTTTGAGTTTTTATCGAACCTTGAAATTAAAAAACCTGTTCGGATAGAGGTTGGAAACGTTATCCAAAATAAAACAGAAATTTCGCGTGTCGATTTTAAAACGTACATAAACCTTTTGATGAACTCTGAAAACGAAACAGAACAAGGTGCCGACAAACCTTACTTGTCCATGTTTAATATTTTTGATTATGTACCGGATTTGTTGAACGATATAGATTTATCCATTTTTACCAAATACACTAAAATTAACATGACGGGTGCTTGGATTGGCCCTTCCGGAACAATTTCTGGGTTGCATTACGATTCAACAGATAATATCCTGACACAATTAAAAGGTAAAAAAATGCTGCTTCTGGCTTCCCCAAAATATCAAAAAGAAATGTACAAGAGTAAAAAGTACGACCATGATGCGACAGCTAGTTCGGTTGATATTAATAATTACGATGCCACAAAATACCCTAAATTTAAAGATGTAGAATTTAGCCATGTTATATTGGAGCCCGGTGATACGCTTTTTATCCCTAAGGGATGGTGGCATTATGTTAAGGCCCTGGATGCCTCCATTAGCGTTAGTAATTTTGGGTATTCTTTAAAAGACGTATTTACCATTTATGCAAAAGAGTGGATGTTATATAGGTTGCACGTGCGGGGCTATTATAAAACCAAAGACTGCACCTGCCATATGATGGTAGATGGTAAATGGGTGTCAAAAGGACGGTCCTAAAACCAGGGTTCGATAATGATCCTACTTAAATCATTGTTTTTAACACGTTGCAGATTTCTCTAGATAACAAGACTTCGTTTATGATATTGAACGTATCTTGACTTTTTCTATTTCCTAAAACCTGTCTGCCGACCGGCAGGAATGGCTAAAATTCGCCCATATTTCGTTACTTTTTTTATGCGTGGCCCCGAAGCGTCGGGGCTATCCCTTTCAAAAAGTGTTTTATCTGGACATCCCGATAGCCATTAGGATTTGGTTAAACACAAAAAGTCAAGATGAGTTCATTGATTTTTTAAGAAAAAAAGTTATTTTATGTAGTTTTTTATTTAGTTCCTTATCCCTTAAAAATTGCTTTAACTTAAAAAATAATTTAAGGTACTGGGCTATTACAACGGCTGTGATTGAATGGGCATCATAATAAATGTGATGCTCAAAATGATATTTTAAATCAGTCCATCGCTCTTTATAGCTATAATCCCCTTTTGACAAATCAAAAATTTTAATGTTTTCATCAAAACACCACTGGTACAGTTTCATTAAATGAACCTTCCCAATATTAAATTTATAGTAATCGATATCAAATACGGTCATTGCAAAAAACAAAATGCTTTCTGAAAAATAGTTGAGCGACATGGCAATGGGTTTTGCATCTTGGTAAATAACAAAAAGCGATGCTTTTTTATCGCGTATTAATGGGTATGTGGAAGCCTTAAAAAACCCCCATTCTTGAGGCTCTAAATTGTTATTGGTTTCTTGTTTGTCTTCAAAACGCTTTTTCAATAAGCTATTAAATTCATCAAAAACAATTTGATAATCTTCCACTGAAATATCTCCATAAAAGTGCTTATAACTAATGTTGAAACTGTTTTCAAGGGTTCTTTGGTAACTTTTAAGCTTGTACCTGCTTTTCTTGTTAAAGGTAGAGGAGAAGAAACCGTTAAAATCCGGGTATTGTTCAAGGTTTGTTAAAAAGCCCGGGTATTGTTTTATCTTTATGGTTCTTAATTTTTTAGGAAGAAGCTCGGTTTTAACATTAAAATATTCAGGCACATCATATATTAAAAACACTTTTTTTTTGAAATCGTGAACATTGGGAGCTTCACTTAAAAAATAGGACATTCCTTTAGTGAGGGTCTTGCCTACATTAATGTACAATGGCAAAAATGACGGTTTTAAAAAGGAAATCCCGCTAATAAAACCAAAAGAATAGGTGGCGTTACCTCTATTGAAATGTTGGCACCATATTTTGGTGAATGTTTGTGATGTAAAAGGATTTTGCTGTATCACAAATTAACATTTAAGTCATCAATAGCCCGATAAAGCGGAAAATAGTCCGTTGCTTTAGTAATTCCATTTTTAGCTACAAGCTCGTTGTAAACATCTGGGTTCACAATTAATTTCCATAAATTAAAATCCCTAAAATCCTTAGAGAATAATGATTTAAAATGAAACAAAGAGTCGTCAGCCCTACCACCTAAGCCGCCCCCTAAATTAAAATATTTGTGTCCTCTTTGTGTTGCCAAAATGCGCATGTCATCAATTAGTAACTTAGTGGGGTTTAAGTGCAAATAGTTGTTTTTAGTCCCAGACAGGTGATATTGTACAATCCCATTTGTGGTAATAAATTGGCAACCAGCAATGGTCTCTCCTGATTCATTATCAATAGCCAGTAAAATCTCAGACTTAAAAACATCGGTATTAAATAATTTATAAAAATAGCATTCGCTGAAATAATATAATTTTTTAGCGCCCACACGATCCATGTTTTCATAGTAAATATTAATAAAATCTTGGATGTCTTCATTCGTTTCAGCAAATCTAACGGAACAATTTCTTCTAGTATTATTAATGTAGGTTTTAAGCCTGTTTTGAATATTTGTCTTTTGTTTTTTTAAGTCTAATTGGATATTAATATTCACAACTTGGCCTTGTTTTGTTAAAAACCCAATATCATTTAATATGCTATGCTGATTTTCTATATAAGGGTTTAATCTTGAAAAAACTGAGACGATATTGTTTTCTTTAAAATACTTGAATATTTCATTTATAAAACGACTATTATCAAACCCCGTAGGAATATTTTTGCTTATAGGACCAGAATAGCCATAAACACATGTGGCGTCTTTATATGGCGTATTTGGGATATTCCTAATTAGAAATGGGATTCCAATTAAAATATCATTTTCTTTATAGGTTATTAAAACAGGTGTTTCATGCTCTGATTTAGAAATCAAATGATAATGGTACGTATGGTAAAAATCATAATTTTCAACTTCTTTTAGAAAATTTAACCAATCTGTCTGTAATGTAATTGCTTCAAAAGATTTATCGAAATAACTTTTAGGTGCTTTAATTTTTAATAACCTATCACATTTTGAAAATATAAAACCACTTTTATAGTTGTTGTATTTTAGTAGATTTTTGTTTTCTTCCCCGTTAAGCCATTCTATGTAAATGGCCGCTAAATTAACACCAGCTTCATGGGAAAAAGGGTAACCCCCGCCAAATCTAGGGTTCAGTTCTAACAAATAAAGAGTGCCATTTACAAGAAAAGCATCACAATCCATACTTCCAATATGTTTCAATGCCTTAGCTAATTTTTCACCCAGTTTTTCAATATTTTTGTTAATAACAGAAATTGCTTTATCTGTTTCCCCAGAACGCATGGAAAGTTTTTCCCGGGCAAACGTACCAAAGTAATTTCCTTCTAAATCATTAACAACATCTAAACCATATTCTTTTCCATTAAGCTTTTCTTGAATTAAAATTGAATGCTCAATGTCATGTTTGCTAACCTCCCCTAAAATGGTTTTTTCTATTTTCATTTTTTGAAGTTTATAAGAAAGCTCAAGTTCTTCAAAGGATTCAGGGAATTCAATACCAATAGAGGCACTGCCCCAACGCGGTTTTAAAACTAAAGGAAACTCTAGCTCACCATCACGAATGGCTTTTAAGGCACTATCCAACGATGTATAGGTTTTTGGCGTATTTAAGCCTAATTTTTTAATAAAATTAAAAGTCTTTAATTTATCAAAACCAATGTCTATTGCGTTTTCATCTGATATAATGACTTTAACACCTTCTTTTTCAAAAATTGATTTATTCTTTGATAGCAGGGGGAGTTCTAGATCATTTAAAGAAATTATGGCAGTAACCGAATATGTTTTGGTTATTTCTAATAGTTTTGATATATAAGACGCATCATAAATATCAGGAACCTGGACAGCTATA
>TARA_R110002111_G_scaffold49600_4_pt1 | contig 15915 bp, 16 predicted proteins | sample TARA_R110002111 | Tara Oceans TARA_R110002111 (sample SAMEA4397363) | marine metagenome | biome: Polar Biome; feature: [ZZZ] marine water layer (ENVO:01000295); material: water (ENVO:00002006), including particulate matter (ENVO:01000060) such as... | depth 199 m | reverse complement strand
TCCTGGACGCTGACGGCAAAAGGTGACAAGGCGACGGCCGCGAAATTCAAGACCAGCGCCGAGCTGACACTGCCATTGCCCGGCCTGCTGAAGCTCGCTATCAGCCCCGTTATCAAGCACGAGTTCAACGGTCTGGTGGATACATATATGAACAACTTGAAGAAGGCATTCTGATTTTCCTGTGGCAAGGCAAACTATCGTGCCGATTAACCCGGCTATGGGACTCCTGAGGGCATAAAAGGTATAATCCCGGAATAAAGTTTTCCGGCATTGTGCCACCTAAATCTGCTACGGAGTCCCCATGGCCGAACGTAAGGCTCGGGTAGAACGAAATACCCTTGAAACCCAGATCAGTGTTGAAATCAATCTCGATGGCACCGGTAAATCCAGTTTTGACACCGGTGTGCCGTTTCTTGAGCACATGATGGAGCAGATTTCCCGTCATGGCTTGATCGATCTCACCATCGTGTCCAAAGGCGATCTGCACATTGATGACCATCACACGGTAGAAGATGTGGGCATTACCCTGGGCCAAGCCTTTAAGCAGGCGGTTGGCGATAAAACAGGTATTCGTCGCTACGGCCACGCCTATGTGCCCCTTGATGAGGCGCTCTCCCGCGTGGTAATTGACCTTTCCGGTCGCCCGGGTCTGATTATGGAAGTGCCCTTTACCCGCAGCACCGTGGGCGGATTTGATGTAGACCTGTTTGAAGAGTTCTTCCGTGGTTTTATTAACCACGCCCTGGTGACGATGCACATCGATACTCTGAGGGGCAAGAACACCCACCACCAGATCGAAACCGTGTTCAAAGCATTCGGCCGCGCCTTGCGCATGGCGATTGAAATGGATGAGCGCATGGCGGGTATTACACCGTCGACCAAAGGCCTGTTGTAAACCGCCGCTCTTAGCCGCTTTCAGCTGCTCCTAGTCACATAAGGACACCGTACTAACCATGAAAACCGTTGCCATCATCGACTACGGCATGGGGAACCTTCACTCTGCCCGTAAGGCGGTAGAGCATGTAGCCCCGGATACCAGGGTTCTGGTAACCGACAATGCAGATAAAATCCGCGAAGCCGACAGAGTAATCCTTCCCGGCGTCGGGGCTATACGCGACTGCATGGCAGAGATTCGCCGGCTGGGCGTGGACACGCTGGTGCGGGAAGTTTCCCGTGACCGTCCGTTCCTCGGTATCTGTGTTGGCATGCAGGCGCTTATGTCCCGTAGCGAAGAGAACGGTGGCGTTGACTGCATCAATCTGTTCCCGTCCAAAGTGCGTTTTTTTGGCGAGAGCCTGGTCGAAAACGGCGAGCGGCTGAAGGTGCCTCACATGGGGTGGAACGAGGTATACCAAGCTATGGGACATCCGCTGTGGCAGGGCATTCCTGATGGTGATCGCTTCTACTTTGTGCACAGTTACTACGCTGAGGCGGAAGGTAACGCAGACATCGCCGGGCGCAGTCATTACGGCGTTGATCTGGCGGCCGCGGTGGCCCGGGACAATATTTTTGCAGTGCAGTTTCACCCGGAGAAAAGTGCCAGGGCAGGACTGCAACTTCTCAAGAACTTTACTGATTGGAACGGAACATGCTGATTATCCCCGCCATTGATCTAAAAGACGGCCGATGCGTGCGGTTACGCCAGGGCCGTATGGAAGATTCCACCGTTTTTGGTGGTGACCCGGTTGATATGGCCACCCGCTGGGTGGACGCCGGCGCCCGACGTTTGCACCTTGTGGATCTGAACGGCGCGTTTGCAGGCGAGCCGGTCAACGGAGAAATTGTTAAGGCTATTGCCCGCAAGTATCCGGATTTGCCGATACAGATCGGTGGTGGCATTCGTTCAGCAGAAACCATTGAGGCCTATCTCAAAGCCGGTGTGCAGTGGGTTATTATCGGCACCAAAGCCGTCAAAGAACCTGAGTTTGTTACCGAAATGTGCAAGCGCTTCCCGGGCCACATTATTGTGGGGCTGGATGCCAAAGACGGCCGTGTCGCAACAGATGGCTGGGCTGAGGTGTCCGAAGTTATGGCGGTCGATCTGGCAAAGCGCTTTGCAAGCGATGGCGTTGAAGCGATTGTTTACACCGACATCAACCGCGACGGCATGATGCAGGGTGTAAATGTGGAAGCCACTGCTGCTCTGGCAGAAGAGGGTGGCATTCCGGTTATCGCTTCTGGTGGCGTAACCAATATGGATGATCTCAAGCGTTTGGCGCCAGTCGCTCACAAGGGCATCATCGGCGCTATCACCGGCCGCGCTATTTACGAAGGTACACTGGATGTTGCAGAAGCCCAGGCGTTCTGTGACTCCATGAAAGGCTGAACAAGGTAGAACCTATGACACTGGCGAAGCGTATTATTCCCTGTCTGGATGTGGACAAAGGGCGCGTTGTGAAAGGCGTGAACTTTGTGGATATCCGGGATGCTGGCGATCCTGTGGAAGTGGCCCGTCGCTATAACGAGCAGGGCGCCGACGAGATTACCTTTCTGGATATTACGGCAAGCCATGAAAGCCGCGACACGACCTATGAAACCGTGGAACGCATGGCGGCGGAAGTGTTCATTCCGCTGACGGTTGGCGGTGGCGTTCGTACTGTGGACGATATCCGCAAGCTACTGAATGCCGGTGCAGACAAGGTGGCCATTAATACGGCCGCGGTATTCAATCCGGAGTTTGTGCGGGAGGCGGCAGAGCGCTTTGGCAGCCAGTGCATTGTGGTGGCTATTGATGCCAAGCAGGTCAGTACCGAAGGTGAGGAGCTGCGCTGGGAGATCTTTACCCACGGTGGACGTAAGCCAACAGGGCTGGATGCCGTGGAGTGGGCGCGCAAAATGGTAGAAATGGGTGCCGGCGAGCTCTTGCTCACAAGCATGGACAGAGATGGTACCAAGATCGGTTTTGATCTTGATCTGACCAAGGCAGTCAGCGAAGCGGTAGTTGTTCCGGTGATTGCCTCAGGTGGTGTAGGTGAACTGCAGCATCTGGCGGATGGCGTAACCAAGGGTGCTGCAGATGCCGTGCTGGCGGCGTCTATCTTTCACTTTGGTGAGCATACGATTCCTGAAGCCAAGGCCTTCATGAAGGCCCAGGGAATCGAAGTCCGGGATTAGTCTTTTTTAGCGAAAGCAGGCCGGATGGTCTGCTTGTCGCCTTCTGCAAACATCCTGCGGTTGTTGTTACGTATTGCCCAGAGACCGCTCACCGTGGCAACGGCAATGCCCTGTTCATCAAGTAACGGCAGATGTTTTTCGAGGTAATCGACGGTCACTGTATGTGGGTGGCCTATACCGACAGCACTGCCGTTCTCTTTTGCCCGCCGAATCAGTTCTCTGAATTGCTTGTCCACAAACTCTTCCGTTTGCTCATGATCCAGAAACACGTCCCTTGTCAGGGTGGGGACCTGATAGGCTGCCGCAACGTCGCCCGCAACGGATGAAGCAATTGTCCTGCTGTCGACAAAATAAACCGGGTAGCGGTAGAGCTCTTTCATCACCCAGTCCATAGGCCTGAGCTGCTGGGTCAGCAAGCTGCCCATGTGGTTGTTCACCCCCCGTACGTAGGGAATGGACTGCAGCGCGCGGCGCAGAGTGGTTGTGAGGCTCTGCTCATCCATTTGCGACGTTAACCCGCCGGCGCCAAGGCCAAAGTTACGGGTGTTGGCCATGGGCGCGTGCAGCATAATTTCTTTTTCGCGGCTGTGCGCCAGGCGGGCAAGGGTATCTGTGTGCCGGCGATAGGGCAGGAATGCCAGGGTCAGTGGCTGGTCCAGATTGGCAAGCCGCTTGCCCTCGTGCAGGTTATGTCCCATGTCATCAATGATGATGGCAATGGTTGGCGGGACATCACCTTTTGCCGGATCTGCCGCTACCCCGCCGGAGGCCAGGCTTGTCAGGGCCAGAGTAAGCAGGGTCAGATTAGAGAGCGCCTTCACTGTGCTGCGTCAGCTCCGTTGCGGTTGAGAATGTGTAGCCCTTTCAGCAAATTCAGCGCTGAGCGCAGCTGATAGTCGCGGTCGGCTATTGAGCCGACCTGGTTTTCAGGCTTCGACAGATTACCTTCCGCTTCCTCATCCTGGCCAATCAGGTGGCCGCTCAGGTCCGCTTCGGTAAAGAATGGGCGGCTATCCAGTTCCTTCAGCTCTGCAGGCTTTACTTCAATATCCGGCTTGATGCCTGTGGCCTGGATAGAACGCCCGTCTGGGGTGTAATACCGCGCCGTTGTCATTTTGATCGCGTGAGTTTCATCCAGTGGGATAACCGTCTGGACGCTCCCCTTGCCAAAGGACTGGGTGCCCATGATCACGGCCCGTTTATGATCCTGCAGAGCGCCCGCAAGGATTTCGGATGCAGATGCGGAACCGCCGTTGATCAGGACAACAATGGGTGTGCCTGCCATCACATCGCCGTCTTTGGCGCTGAAACGAAGGCGTGAACTCTGGATCCTGCCTTCGGTATACACAATCAACCCCTCGTCCAGCAGCGCGTCTGCTGTTGCAACAGCCGCCTGCAGAACCCCGCCCGGGTTATTGCGCAGGTCGAGCACCAGTCCGTCAAGCACACCACCATGATCCTCTTTGAGCTTGTTCAGTGCTTTTGTGAACTGCCCGCCGGTCTCCGCCTGAAACTGGGTCAGGCGCACATAGCCGTACCCGTTTTCAATCATGCGGCTCTTTACACTGGTGACCTTGATAACAGCTCGCTCAACGTCAATCTCAACGGGGGTGCTTCCACCATCGCGCATGATGGTCAGGGTGAGTATGGTGCCGGGCTTGCCGCGCATGAACTGAACGGCTTCTTCAAGGCTCATGCCTTTTACTGGTTTCTCATCAAGTTTGATGATCAGGTCGCCCGCCTGAACGCCGGCCAGTTCGGCAGGCGTATCGTCAATGGGGGCGATAACTTTTATAAAACCGTTCTCCATACCAACTTCAATGCCCAGGCCACCAAACTCGCCGGAAGTGCTCTCTTCCAGCTTTTCATAGTCTTTTGGTGCCAGATAAGTGGAGTGCGGGTCCAGATCGGAGAGCATGCCTTTGATGGCGCTTTCCAGTAACTGACTGTCGTCTACTTCTTCAACGTAAGCTGCCTTGATGCGGCTGAAGACCTCGGTAAATTTGCGCAGATCGTCCAGTGGCAGTTGTTTTTCCGGGTCGGGCAGGGTGATTTCAACACGTTCGCCGTTCTGGATGCCTTCCAGACCCCGAGTCTCCTCTGAAGAGCTATCCTGGGCGAAGGCCAGTCCGGGAATGGTGACTAAACAGGCGGCAAGTATGGCAGAGCGCAAAGGTAAGGCTTGGAGTTTACTTTGGACCCATTTCATTCACATATCCCGTGGTTATTCCGGTAGTTGAGCAGAAATCTCTGTTCCCGACAGTATGGCGTCAGCGGGCGCATTTGTCAGCCCTGCAGCTGAGGTTCATTTGCCCAGCCAGCGCCCCGGGTTGTCTGGCTTGCCATTATGGCGCACCTCAAAATAAAGCGCCGGGCTTTCTGTGCCCCCGGTGCGACCAGCCAAAGCAATGGCTTCCCCGGCAGCAACCCAGTCTCCAGGGCTGGTAAACAGGCTGCTACTGTGGCCATAGAGTGTCATGTAGCCATCGCCGTGATCAATAATTGTTATCAGCCCAAAGCCCCGGAGCCAGTTCGCAAACACAACTCTGCCGTAGTGAATGGCTTTTACTTCTGCCTCTTCGCCGGTCTGAATGAGCAGGCCGTTTCTGCTTAGTTTGCCATCTGCGTATTTGTCGCCAAATCGGCTTATAACCTTACCCTTTGCCGGCCAAGGCAGTTTGTTTCTGAGTGACGGGAAGGGCTGTGACTCGTTTGGAGATGGAATGCTGGCAATGGCTTGCTGAACTTCCGAAAGCAGCTTCTGCAATCGCTTGCGATCAGATTCAAGTTCATCTTTTTCGCTGCGGCGGTTGCTGATGTCCTGGTTGAGAGCTGTCAGGGTTTTCTGACGTTCCTGGCGGGAGGCCTGCAGTTCCTGTTGGCGTTTGATGACGCTTGCCTCGGTTTTGGCAAGCTCGGCCCGGGTACTCTGCACGGCAGCTTGGGTCACTTTCAGATCTTGCAGGCTTTTCTGGAATGTTTCCAGACGCCCGACCGTGTCGCGGCTGAGGTATTCGTAGTAGGTCATGGTCCGGGCAATATTGGCCGGATCGATTTCGTTAAGCAGCACTTTTACGGCTGGGGCGTCACCTTCCATCCAGGCGGTGCGGATCTGCTGTTTGAGGTTTTCGCGCTGGCGTTCCAGGGTTTGTGTCAGTTCCCGCTCCTCGCTCTGGAGTTCGGCAAGGCGCTGCTGTTGTTTTTTAACCTGCTCCCGCAGAGACCGACGCTCGCGGGTCAGCCTGCTGATCGTGCGTTCGGCATCGGCCAGCTGTCGCTCCAGGGAGGAGCGATCCTTTTCGGCATCGGCCAGCCAGCCATCGATATCCTCAATCCGTTCCTTGAGGGCTTCAATCTGGGCTGGTGTAACCTCTTGCACGGATGCTGCCGGCAATGCTCCCAGTAAAAACGTGAGTGCGAACGCCAGTAGCGCAGTCAGACGCAATGGTACGGCCTGCTTCTGAGTCAACCGATTTTGACCAGGCTGTGCCCAGTCATTTCTTTCGGTTGTTCCAGTCCCATCAATGTGAGCAGGGAGGGGGCCACATCGCTCAGGCTGCCGTCGTCACTCAGCCTTAACTCGCGGCTGCCCGTGTAAACCAGAGGAACCGGCCCGATGGTATGCGCTGTATGAACCTGGCCAGAATTCGGATCCGTCATCTGCTCGCAGTTGCCGTGGTCGGCCGTTATCAGTGCCTGACCATCGACTTCTTCCAGCGCTTCGACCACGCGCTGCACGCACTGATCAAGATATTCTGCAGCCTTGATAGCAGCATCCAGTTTGCCAGTATGGCCCACCATGTCCCCGTTGGCGTAGTTGCACACCACCAGATCGTACTTGCCGCTCTTTATGGCTTCTACCAGTTTGTCGGTTACTTCTGGCGCGCTCATTTCAGGTTGCAGGTCGTAGGTGGCCACTTTGGGTGAGGGCACCAGAATTCTGTCTTCGCCAGCAAAGGGAGTTTCCTGCCCGCCGTTAAAAAAGAAGGTTACGTGGGCGTACTTCTCGGTTTCAGAAATGCGTAACTGGGTTTTGCCAAGGTTGGACACGTATTCGCCCAGGCCGTTAACCAGGGTCTCAGGTGGGTAGGCACAGGGCGTTTTAATATCTGCTGCATACTCGGTAAGCGTTACAAAATCGGCAAGCTTGGGGTGTTTTTTGCGCTCGAACCCGTCAAAGCCTTCGCCTACAAACGTGCGGGTCATTTCCCGGGCACGGTCAGCCCGGAAGTTCATGAACAGAACCGCATCGCCATCATTAATGTTGCCCGCAGGCTCACCAGCACTCTGGATACGGGTCGGCTTTACGAATTCATCGTTTTCACCACGCTCGTAAGCCCGCTCCAGGCCCGAAACGGGATCGGCGGCCGTGAATTCTGATTCACCCAGGGTCATCAGGTTGTAGGCAGCTTCAACCCTGTCCCAGCGGTTGTCCCTGTCCATAGCGAAATAGCGGCCGACAATGGATACCACTCGGCCTACGCCCAGGCTTTTTAGTTTCGCGGAGGCCTTCTCCAGGGAGGGGCGAGCGCTGCGAGGTGGCATATCACGCCCATCAAGAAACGCGTGAATGTACACTTCTTTTGCGCCCCTTGAGGCGGCGAGCTCAGCGGCTGCCAACATATGATCTTCGTGGCAGTGAACGCCGCCGGGCGAAAGCAGGCCCATAAGGTGAACGGCACCGCCATTACCCACGGCTTTGTCTATTGCGGAACACAGGGCCGGGTTTTGATTAAATGTGCCTTCTTCCAGATCCTTATCAATGCGCGTAAGGCTCTGATAAACTACGCGACCTGCGCCCAGATTCATGTGTCCGACTTCTGAATTCCCCATCTGGCCCTGTGGTAGCCCTACAAACATACCGGAAGTGTTAATGAGGGTTCGTGGCCTGGATTCCCAGAGCTTGTCCCAGAAGGGCGTATTGGCGTTGCTGATGGCGTTGTCTTCGGCGGGATCACGATGGCCCCAGCCGTCCAGAATTATCAGTGCTGTCGGCTTGCGCAATGCTGTCATCATTCAGTCCGGAAGTAGAATAGCGGTAAGTTTACAGAAGTAGATGTGAAGCTTATCCATTTTTGCACTTTGAGGCCACAGTCGTCACGTGTATGGTCACCTTCTGTCCGGCGAGCAGGCTGTGTATAATCCGCCCAAACTTATTTTCAGGGTAACCTCATGGATCGGTTGTTTGAATTTGTCGTTAACCACTACGTTCTCGCCTCGCTGTTTGTGGCCTTTCTGGTTGCAATTCTGGTGCTGGAGTCCAGGCGGGGCGGTGCTAAAATCTCTGCCCAGGGCGCCGTTAGCCTGATCAACCGGGATGAGGCCATAGTGGTTGATATCCGTGATCGCAAAGAGTTTGGCGAAGGCCGCATTACCGGCTCTGTGAATATTCCGCTGAACAGCCTGAAAAGTCGCGCCGCTGAATTGAAGAAGCATAAAGATAAGCAGATCATCGTAGCGGACAAAATGGGCCAGCATTCTGCCATGGCGGTAAAGCAGCTCAACGCTGAAGGTTACGCCAATGTGGTGCGGCTGAATGGCGGCGTCAGTGACTGGAAAGCCAGCAACTTGCCGCTGGTGAAGAAGTAGAGGCAGCTTCAGAGGTTGATCTGAGCACCGATCTGCCGCACTGTTTCACATAACCGAACACAGCCAGGCAGTAGACTGTTCCGGCAGATGTAAGCATAAAAATGGGTCTTGAGCCCACTCTACAACTCTCTACAAAAGGGAAAGGACTTAACATGGCTGAGAATCAGCAAGCCGCCGCAGGCAGTGATACCCAGAACCAGGCCCAGTTTGCCTTGCAGCGTATTTACGTGAAGGATCTGTCTTTTGAGTCACCGAACTCACCGGTGGTATTTCAGGAGCAATGGAAGCCGCATGTGAATCTGGACCTGAACACCGCTCACACCAAAGTCAGTGACAATCAGTATGAAGTTGTTCTGTCGCTGACAGTTACGACAAAAATCGACGAGAAGGTCGCTTATATTGTCGAGATTCAACAGGCGGGAGTTTTCCTCGTGGCAGGCATCGAAGGGCCCCAACTCGGCCAGATGCTGGGCGCTTATTGCCCGACTATTCTGTTCCCTTATGCCCGTGAAGCAATCGACGGTGTCGTAAACAAGGGCAGCTTCCCGGCATTAATGCTGGCACCGGTTAATTTCGATGCCATCTATGCCCAGGCGCTCCAGCGCAAGCAGGAAGAGGCCGCTGGGGAAGCCGGAGAAGAGCAGAAGACGCACTGACAGTTTCGCTCTGATCTGATGACAAAACAGCCCGGCAATTGCCGGGCTGTTTTGTTTATGATTTTCCGTTTATAGAGCCCTTGAACCCCAGCTGCCGCCAGGCTTCGTAGACTACCAGAGCGGCAGTGTTTGACAGGTTCAGGCTTCGGCTCTCGGGGCACATGGGTACTTTCAGGCAGTGGCCTGCGGGCAAACCCTCGCGCACGCCTTCTGGCAGACCGCGGGTTTCCGGCCCGAACATCAGGTAGTCATCGTCCTGATAGGCAACCTGATGGTAGTAGCGGTGGCCTTTGGTGGTGAGGCCAAAAAGGCGCAGAGGCTGCTCGCTGTCTAGAAACGCCTTATAGCTCTTATGGATTTTTAACGTGGTGTATTCGCTGTAGTCCAGCCCGGCCCGTCGCATCTGTTTGTCTTCCAGAGTAAAGCCCAGAGGTTCAATCAGATGCAGCCGGCAACCGGTGTTGGCGCACAGCCGGATGATATTGCCCGTATTAGGCGGTATCTCCGGTTCATAAAGCACCACATTCAGCATATTGTGCTTTAGCGTTCCACAGCCAGGGCAACGCCCATGCCGCCGCCGATGCACAGTGTTGCAAGCCCTTTGTTCGCATCACGGCGCACCATTTCATGCAGCAGCGAAACCAGAATACGGCAACCAGAAGCACCGATGGGATGGCCTAGCGCAACGGCGCCGCCGTTTACGTTAACCTTGTTGGTATCCCAGCCCATGTCGCGATTTACAGAGATAGCCTGGGCGGCAAATGCTTCGTTGGCTTCAATCAGGTCCAGATCGTCAGCACTCCAGCCTGCCAGTTTCAGGCAGCGCTGGCTGGCGGGAATCGGGCCTGTGCCCATGATGGTTGGGTCAACACCGGCATTGGCGTAGGCCTTGATAGTCGCAAGTGGGGTCAGGCCCAACTCTTTGGCCTTCTCGGCGCTACACACCATAACGGCCGCCGCTCCATCGTTGAGAGATGAGGCGTTGCCAGCGGTCACCGTGCCATCTTTCTTGAAGGCTGGGCGCAGCTTGCCCAGGCCTTCGGCGGTCACGCCGTCGCGGGGCCCTTCGTCCTTGCTGACGATGATCGGGTCGCCCTTACGCTGGGGGATAGAGACCGGCACGATTTCGCCATCGAAGCGCCCGGTTTCACGGGCTGCAACGGCTTTTTGCTGAGACGCTGCGGCAAACTCGTCCTGTTCTTCGCGGCTGATGCCGTATTTCTCGACAATGTTCTCGGCCGTGACGCCCATGTGGTAGTCATTGAAGGCATCCCAGAGGCCGTCTGTGACCATAGTGTCGATCATGGTCCAGTTGCCCATGCGCTGGCCGTTGCGGCTGTTGGGCAGAACGTGCGGCGCCAGGCTCATACTCTCCTGCCCACCGGCAATGATCATGTCGGCATCGCCGCAGCGAATGGCCTGAACGGCCATGTGAACCGCTTTAAGACCGGAGCCACACACCTTGTTGATAGTCATTGCAGGCACAGAGGCCGGGATGCCGGCGTTGATGGCCGACTGGCGGGCCGGGTTCTGGCCAGAGCCGGCGGTCAGTACCTGGCCCAGCACTACTTCATTGATCTGCTCGCCGCCTACACCGGTTTCTTCCAGCAGTGCTTTGATGACGGCGGTACCAAGCTGATCTGCACGAAGGCTGGAAAGGCCTCCGCCGAATGCTCCAATGGCAGTACGCCGGGCGGCAACAATAACGACATCACGCATAGGGTTTCTCCGTTTAAAGTATTGTGTTCCCGCAGGGCAGCATATCAGGCCCGAGCGATGCAGAGTAAAAACTGCACACATTGTAGCCGGAAAGGTGGAGCCAGCAAAAGCTCGGTGTGATCAATGTGCCTAAATGTTCAGGCTTCGCCCGCCGTCTACAGCAACAATTTGCCCGGTGATAAACGGCGCGTCCGTTAACAGAAATACAATGGTGCGAGCGATGTCATCCGGCGTACCGGCGCGGTTCAGAGGCGTTTTAGCCAGAATTTTGTTCTGGTAATCGGTATTAACTGCGGCATCGCCTTCCGGCCAGAGAATGGCCCCTGGAGAGACCCCGTTTACTCGCACTTCGGGCGCCAGGTCTTTGGCCCAGGAGCGGGTGAGGGCGGCTAGGCCGGCCTTGCTGGCGCAGTAGAGCGGGTGCTCCGCCAGCGGCTTTTCACTATAGATATCGATGAGGTTCACGACACTGCCGGTGCTCTCACGCAGCGCAGGCAGGCACGCTTGCAGAAGAAAGAAAGGCGCCTTCAGGTTGGTGTGCATGATGCTATTCCAGTCGCCTTCAGTCACCTGCGCCGTCGGGTTTGGATAGAACACCGATGCGTTGTTAACCAGCGCGTCCAGTCGTCCCCAGTGCGCCGTTGCCTCTTGGCCCAGGCGCTTTATATCCGCTATTTCGCTCAGGTCGGCCTGCAGCGCGATTGTGGAGTTCTCGCGCTGGTGGTTCATAGCTTCCGCGAGGTTTTTGGCCTGCTTGTCACGGCTCCGGTAGTGGATCACCAGATTCCAGCCCTGCTCGTGGAGTAATTGCGCGGTGCGGGCGCCAAGCCGGTGCGCTGAGCCGGTAATCAGAGCAACGGGTGTATTCGCGGGCATGGTATTTCCTCAGGTTGATGAACAGCAAGCTGCCTGAGCTATACGCGCCAGACGCTCGGTCCGGATCGCCTCGCCCAGTTCTTTGCCCGAAAACCCCTGCTTAATTAAGGGTTGAGGATCAACGCCTGATGCGGCAACTACGGCTTTCTCAAGTGCTTCAAGGTGCTGTCGGTCCACTGGGTCAAGACTGCATCCCAGCACATGTGTCAGTTGTGAGAAGCGTTCGGGCCGGCGCCAGACGTCTGCCTTTTCCAGTAACTCAAGGAGTGCACCTGCGCTCGGCTGGACTGGGTCGAGTTGCTTGATCACTGGAGTGAAGGCTGCCGCCAGCCGGGCAAGTTGCTGGCAGTCATTGGGCGCTTTCATCACCTTGGCTCTTGCCAGGCAGGCGTGTTCATCAAGCCTGCTGAGCAATGCAGCATAACGCTCTGCCGTAGAGCCGTCGTTGGCGTGAACGCAGTGGAGGGCATTAATCGCCGCCTGGAAATCGGCGTCGGACGCCAGCTCGGGTATCAGAATGTCGAGTGCCCCGCAGTCTCGCAGTATCTGAAAAAACGTGCCGGGAGCCTTCTCATGCAGGGCTCGCTGGATCTCCTGCCATACCCGCTCGGGTACAAGATGTTCCACTTCGCCGTCGGCAACCATAGTGCGCATCAGGGACATGGTTTCTGTGCAAACGCGAAAGCCAAGAGGCTGGAAGCGCGCCGCAAAACGTGCGGTTCTCAGAATTCGAAGCGGGTCTTCTTTGAAAGCCCCGGATACGTGGCGTAACTCTCGCGATTCGAGATCTTTTTTGCCATTAAAAGGGTCGGTCAGTTCGCCCTGTTCCGAGCGCGCCATGGCATTGATGGTCAGATCTCTGCGCAGCAGGTCTTCTTCAAGAGTGACATCCGGCGCGCTGTACACGCTGAAGCCGTGATAGCCTCGCCCTTGTTTGCGCTCGGTGCGGGCGAGCGCGTATTCCTCATGGGTTTTTGGATGCAGGAATACGGGAAAGTCTGACCCGACCTGGGTAAAGCCTCGGGCAATCATCTGCTCCGGAGTCGCGCCTACGACCACCCAGTCCCGGTCTTCGACTCCCAGGCCCAGTAATTCATCGCGTACGGCTCCGCCAACCAGATAGGTTTGCATGAAGGGTCAGGTTCCTTTCCAAGAAGTGTGCGGGAATTATCCTTTTCCCGGGCGGGTCAGGCAAACCCCATTATTGTGATGGGCTTGCCTGGCGCCAGAAATAACAATCAAAGCCGGGTCAGAAAGAGGTACCTAACTCCAGAGCCGCGCCTACATCGGCACTGCTGAACAGGGCGCCGAGGTCAAAACGTACGCCCATCAAATTGAGCCCGAGGCCGGCGGTAAACTGGGTTTTCTCCTCGATACCTTCGTTATTATCGTTGCTGGCCAGGTTGTGACGAACACCGGCACGGAGCTGAGCGTAGCGCCAGGCATCGAATTCAGCACCCAGAGCAAGCCACTGAGTGTCATCTTCAAAACCGAAGGCTTCTTTTTTTGTCAGGTCAATTTCTGCTGTAACAACGTGGTATTCGCTCTTGTGAGCGATGCCCACGGTTGCCGTTGGGTTGAGCTTGAACGTTCTCACTTGCTCGCCGAGCGACGGGCGGCTCGCTGCGGAATCCAGCTCCATCGGGATCAGGTTTTTAACCGCGATACCGGCGTTCCATTGTTTCTCATCACCAAAAGAGTACGCCGCACCTATGTCGAGGTTGAAGCCACTCTTGCTGGTCTGATACTGATCACCGTCGAATTCGTCATCTTCGAAGCCGGAAACGGTTTCCGTGTATTGGAAAGTTCTCAGCTCGACATACTTTGGTGAGATGCCCAGTTGCAGAGTTTCTCCGTTATTCAGCTCCAGGGCATGGGCAAAGCTGACCCCTGCTTCTATAACTGCAGACGCAAGAACTCTGCCGCGCGATTGGAGATCGTCGGTAGCGCCCGGGATCAATATTCCATTTTCGATAGCCTGAAGTTTTGCGTCGTCGCTTTGGTCGTATTCACCTCTGACTGTCGCGGTCAGGTTCCCGTTGCTGAACAGACCAACGGACAGCGTCTTTCCCGGAACGGCGAGAGCAAGGCCGAGGCCTACGTTGGCGCGCATCGTGTCCTTGTCAAAACCTTCGAATTGCTCGCGCAGCTGGCCGGCTAATTGCTGTGCATCGGTTGTATTTGAGGTGTTGATTGCAGTCTCAAGGTCATCAATTGTTTCTTGAATGTCATCAACCTGATCAACTGTTTCTTCTTCATCCGCAACCCGCACATTGATCGACGGCAGGGCCAGGCCGAATTCATCAGACCATGAATGGTGGTCGGCGGCCATCATGGCCGGGTTGGTGGAGGTGGCCGAAGACGGATGAGCAACGGCGACGCCGGTTCCACCCATGGCAAATGAGCGCGAGGACATAAAAGCCTGAGGGCTGGCAAGAGTGGCGGTGGTTGCAACGGATAGGCCCACGGCAATAAACAGTCTGGACAAGCGATATTGGTGCATTCGGGTACCTTCGTAAAAAAGAGATATGAATTACTGAACTTATAAACTGTTGAAAGGTTAGAGCAATATGGGTACCTGGACATGACATAAGCGGTAACAGTTTGTCTTTGATGTGTAAACAGAGGCAGGTTATTGCCGGTTTCAGGCTCTGCTTTGTTACTCTTGCATAGAAAATGCTTTCAATCAGCGTGTTAGCAAAACTGGCGCGAATTTTTCATAGATATCGGAAACGGTTAGCTGAAACGATCTCTGGAGACAAAAGCATGGTCATTCGCTGGATACTAATTCCCGTTCTGGCATTTACACTGGCGGCCTGCGCACCCGTCGGTGGCCACCGGGACAGCGGCGGAAACAGGGCACAATCAGAAGCAAGGCTTGAGCCCATTACGGTACGGGTAAGTGGCTTTGGTACTTTTGAAGATGTCAGTGCGGATCGCCTGAACACTCGCAAACGATTGATGGCGCGCAGGGCTTCCCAAATGGACGCCTACCGGAACCTTGCAGAGCGGGTATACGGTACGGTCATTTATGGCAGCTCTACGGTGAACGACTTTGTTCTTCGTAATGATATGTTCCGTACCTACGTGGACAGCTATATTCGTGGGGCCAAAATGGTCGCGGTTAATGAGCACAGCGACGGTGTTATTGAGACGGTCATGGAGTTGAAGCTGGAACCGCGCTTCCGCGCCTGTGTCTCCAAGGTGGAACCTGACCAGGTTCAGGATCTTTGCCCAATACCCATGCCCGGATACAACGACAGTGTTGGTGATGTTCAGAGCAGAAACGTCGACTCTCTGTACTATTTGGATTGAGGCCTGGCAAATTGAACGAACAAACGGGTAGGAAACGATGCGCGGGTTTATAAAGCAGTGCGTGCGCTTGTCGCTTTGGTGTTCATTGATGTCGCTGATGCTGGCAGCCAGCGTTCACGCCGTTATTCTGGAGGGTGTGGGTCACGCCAGTATTCATGATGACGATCTCGCCTCTGCCCGCGCCGAAGCGCGCAACGCGGCCATGCGTGATCTTGCCCTGCAATATGAGGCGCAGGTAAACACCAGCGACACGATGGAAAACGGTGTTCTGACAGAATCGAGAATGCGCCTTGCCTCAAGTGCCAAGGCACGGAATGTAAAAGTCATTGATGAACATCGCAGCGGCAATCTGCTTCGTGTGACAGTGCGTGGCGATATCTCCGCCGGGACGGCAAGTTGTGAAGGTGGAGGGGCTGCCCGGTTGAAGAAGCGCGTAGCAGTTACCGGGTTCCCGCTTTTGTATCCGGATCAGGCCCGGGTGGGGCGCATTGATGATGCTGGCGAAATCTTGCCGCAATTGCTTCAGCAAGGCCTGCGGGAAACCGGCAGTCTTCAGGTCTTTTCGACTACCAGCACCCGCCTGTTTGCTGATCTCCTGAACGCACCGACCATGCAGGAGGGTGGCAACAGCCTTACAAATGTCATT
>TARA_R110002111_G_scaffold261894_1_pt1 | contig 15931 bp, 16 predicted proteins | sample TARA_R110002111 | Tara Oceans TARA_R110002111 (sample SAMEA4397363) | marine metagenome | biome: Polar Biome; feature: [ZZZ] marine water layer (ENVO:01000295); material: water (ENVO:00002006), including particulate matter (ENVO:01000060) such as... | depth 199 m | reverse complement strand
AATTTGTCTTTTTCAAGCTCTAGTTTAAAAACAAACTTTTTTCGGGTTTTGATGGCGTTTGTGTTAAACCTAGCGAGCTAGATGGCCAAAAAGAAACGAAGACATACGGAAAAAGGGCGAAAATACACTTTTAGGCTTTATGTTAACAGGACCTAGTTGCATCTACTATACCGTTATCCTTGTTGTTTGCATTTGTTGGTATCTGCCGGTGCGGCAATTTCTATGGTGTCACCTTCGTCGGTGCTTGCATTGTCCTAATGAATTTCATTGACGAATGCCGCTTGTGAAAATGCCAAAAGTGGGAAAAACCAGTAAGATATTCAAAATAAAACAGTGTAAATTTTTTTCATTTGGATGTGCTTAAGGTGTATGGCTCTAAATTAACTATTTAACGAGTTTGAAAAGTTTCTTGAATATTAAATTTAGGTTATACGATGAAAAATGATGCGCCCATGCTTTTTTTTTAAGAGCGCAAAGTTCCGGTTGTAAAACATTGCTTGGGATATAGGAACAGAATAATTTACGTAAAAACAAATTTGCGTAAATAAAATTTAGTATTTTTAGTAACCTCATTTTCATGAGGTTGAACAACTATTGGGATACCTAAATCATTTAGTATATGAGGTTACTTTTTACATTAGTAGTGCTTTTTTTTCTTGGTTTCGACCTTTCAGCTCAGAATGAAAGAGGCATGGACTCCCTTAAAAACATTTTAAAAGCGGCCGAAAACGATTTTGAAAAATACGAGGCTTATAATTTAATAATTAGGGGATATCTCTCCGCTAGTATGGATTCTACCAAGGTATATAACGACCAACTCCTATACCTTGCGAATACTACAAAAGTTGACAGTATCTCAATTAAAGCGTTCAATCTTGCCTCCACCTATTACTATTATAATTCCAACTTAGACAGTTCCTTGTTTTATGTGAAAAAAGCACTCCAGCTTATGGAAAATCAGGATAATCAACGATTGAAGGCAGATTTATACCGTAAAATGGCTATACTTAGTAGGACCAACTCTAACTTTGATGCTTATGAAAGCTATGCAGCAATGGCCCTTACTGAAGCAAGAAAAACAAAAGATTGGGAGTTGATATCTTCCTGCTTATTGGTAATGGGCAATATATTTTATAATAAGAATGATTATCCAAACGCCTTAAAATATTATTTACAGATTGATTCTATTCATATTGAAAATGAACTTAAAACCTCAATACTTTCAACAGCATTTGAAAACATCTCAATAATTTATATGGCACTGCACAACAAACACGCTTTAGATTATTTTGACAAAGGGGAAAAGGTGCATCAGCATCTCGATAACCAGGCAGGATTAAATAATATAAACAGGCTCAGGGGTAATTTTCAATCAAAACTCAAAAAATACGATCTGGCCATTTCCTTTTTAGAGAAAACAGTTCCTTTTTACGAGTCATTCAATGAGCTTAACAAGTTGGTAGAAGTTTATACTGAACTGATTAGGTGTTACGCATATATTGGAGAATTTGAAAAAGCGGAACCTTTGGTCAGAAAGACAGATGAAATTACAAGAAAAAAAGGGTTTAGCATACTTGGTTTAAATGCTTTTCAATTTAGCGCAGCGGTTTACTATTTAGAAAAAGGAAATTATTCTCAGGCAGTTGAATATTTTGAACTTGCTAAAAAATCGGCTTCCGACAAGGGCACCGAATATTATATGGGAGAACGTGTAGAAATATCAACAGGTTTAGCCAGAGCCTACGTCGGGATGGGTAATTTTGAGAAAGCTTTTGAAACAAATCAAAGGCTTTTGATCCTGAAGGATAGCCTAGCCGAGCAAAATAAGGTAAAATTAACTACTGAACTGGAAGCCAAGTACCAAACCAAGCAAAAAGAACGGGAGATCGAGCTGCTCAAGGCCCAAAACCAGTTGGCTGAGCAACAAAAAAGAAACCAGCGCAATTTGCTTCTGGGGGGGCTGGGCATTACCTCGCTTGTTGGGTTGTTTTTCTTCATTTCGTATAAAAACAGGCAAAAAACCAATCGCAAATTAAAGGAGTTAGACTCCTTAAAATCCAATTTTTTTGCCAATATTTCTCACGAATTCCGAACCCCGTTAACACTTATTTCCACTCCAATCCAGGAGAAGTTGGATCAGGAATTACCTCCAAAAGAGCGATCGACCTTTGAAATGATACAACGGAACAATGGCAGGCTTTTGGAATTGGTAGATCAATTATTGGACTTGTCTAAAATTGAAGCAGGCAGCCTACAATTGAAAGTTGCCGAGGGAAATGTGCTTGTCCTGGTTGGCGCAATAGCGGATTCTTTTACCCATGCAGCCCGTAGCAAAAACATCAAGTATCTTCAAAATATCAACCATACACCAACGGAGGTATGGTACGACAGCGATGCCGTACAGAAAATAATGGTCAACCTTTTATCCAACGCTTTTAAATATACCCCTAAGAACGGGTCGGTAATCTGCAATGCATTTGTAAAGGATCACACCTTGTATGTAGAAGTAAGAAATACAGGAGAGGGTCTTTCCGAAAAACAGATCAAAAAGATATTCGACCGTTTTTATCAGGCGGACAGCAGTAGCCAGGGGAGTGGTATCGGATTGTCACTGGTAAAAGAGTTGGTTTCCATCCATAAGGGTACGCTGGAAGTGGAAAGCGTTAAAAAGGAATGGACCGTATTCTCAGTTGCATTACCTGTCAATAAGGCGAGTTTTAAGCAAACCCCAATAAAACCCGGTAATGACTTAGCAGTTGAGAAGTTCCATAAAATATCAAGTACTTTAGAAAATGAAAGTATTTCCGAAGAAATTGAAGACAGTGATCTACCAATAATGCTCATCGTAGAAGATAATGCCGATGTTAGGACACTTTTAAATAGCCTCTTTGAAAAGGAATATAGCGTTTTAATGGCACGTAATGGGGAGGAAGGAAAAAAGATAGCCTTGGAGCACGTACCGGACATCATCATTTCTGATGTCATGATGCCCGTAAAAGATGGGATTGCCCTTGCAAAAGAACTAAAAAATGATGAACGCACCAATCATATCCCCATCATCCTTCTAACGGCCAAAGCTGGGGAAGAAAATGAGCTTAAAGGGGTAGGGACGGGAGCAGATGACTATATTACCAAACCTTTCAACCAAAAGATATTGACATCCAAGGTTGAAAAACTCATCCAATCGCGCAAGCAATTACAACACCGGTACAGTCAAGAGGTCATATTAAAACCCATGGAATTGGCTATTACAAATTTGGACGAAAAATTCTTGGAAAAAGTTCAAACAGTACTGGACACTAATTTAGTGGAACCTTCTTTCAGTACAGATGAATTTAGCAGTACAGTGGGTATGAGTAGGATGCAACTTCACCGAAAATTAAAAGCCCTCACCGGCTTATCGGCTTCCGAGTTCATTCGTTCACAACGATTAAAACTGGCCGCAGAACTGCTAAAAAAGCCAGATATCAAGGTTTCCGAAGTTGGATATAGCGTTGGTTTTAACAACCACTCTTATTTTACCAAATGCTTTAAGGAAGCATACCACTGCACACCTAACGAATACGCCAAGCGCTTTTAAGGCTTTCAACATCTTTTTTTCAAGCTAAGGGAAAACCCCTTTTTTTCAGCCCATGTTACATATATGTTAGTTTCTGTTACATAATTGGCAGTAAACTAATTTCTTATCCTATAATTTGGTCACCATATTTCAGGGACACCCCTCTTGTTTTAAGTCCATGTCCGAAAAAAATGAAAAAGTTTACGATGGAATGATAGATGGATTTCCTAAACATAAGATCCATTTAAATGTCACCCACCTTGAAGCCGGTATTTATATTCTAAAAATCATGCACAAAAATAAACTCATTAAGAAAACAACTTTTAAAAAACAGTAATTATGAAAACACTAAGATCGGTTGCCCTCCTTTTATTTATGTTCTTTTTTTCAACAATGCCCTCAAACGCACAATTTTGGAAAAAACTAAAAGAAAGGGCCGGTGAGGCCGCCAAAGAAACGGTACTTCAAAAAGCAGAAGAAAAGACAGCTGAAAAAACAGGTCAGGCTATGGACAGTATTTTTGAAGCACCCAATAAAATTGGCCAACGAAAAAACACCCCACCTTCTGAAAATGGGGAAGTGGAAGAAGAAGAAGAAGAAATGGGCCCCACAATCGACAGCAATTTTGATTTTGAGCCGGGTTCTTCAATCATTTTCTTTGATGATTTCAGTCGCGATCGGACAGGCGATTTTCCCGCAAAATGGGATACCAATGGTAGTGGCGAAATTGTGACCGCCAACGGCGAAAAATGGTTTCGATTGGCCAACAAATCGATGTATTTTCCCTTGATTGATCAAGACCTGCCTGAAAATTTTACTTTAGAATTTGACCTGTTGACTACCGGGCTTGACCGCCGTACGAATTCTCAGGCGTTTTTGGTCATTCTATTGGCCGAAAATCAGGGGTTTGACCGTGCTCTAACCTGGAACATGGTAGAAATTTCGCCCTGCCAGTTCATAGCTTCTCCTGGGGCAGTTGAAAAGGTAGAAAACGGGAAAAGGATTTTTCGTAACAATATTGGAAAAGATTACCGCGAGGCCATTGACGGCCGCTCCCGTATTTCGATAGCCGTCAACAATACCCGAATGCGGGTATGGATCAACGAAAACAAAATCGTGGATGTACCCAGGTTGGTACCGGAAACAGCGAACACCTTTAAACTTTATACCCGTGGCCTACGCGATGCCCGAGAAGTGGATGAACTTTATATCAAGGACTTTCGCATAGCGGAGACCGGACAAGACTTACGGGGCCAGCTCTTGAATGAAGGAAGCTTTACTACCAATGACATTCAGTTTGACTCCGGGTCGGCCAAACTTAGGCCTTCCTCAAAAACCATTCTTGATCAGATTGGCGACATCCTTTCCTCAGAAAAATCTATCAACATTAAAATCATTGGGCATACTGACTCTGACGGGGATGAAGCTACCAACTTAACTTTATCAGAAAAGCGGGCAATGGCAGTAAATGCTTATTTGCAAGAAGCTTTTGGTATTGATGACGCTAGAATGCAAACGGAGGGTCAAGGCGCATCAAGCCCAGTTGTGCCAAACGATTCCAAAGAAAACAAAGCCAAAAACCGACGGGTAGAATTTATAAAACTTTAAACATAACAAGTAAAAACCAATAGTATGAAAACACTTCAACAAATTGCAGTATTACTGCTTGTATTTTGTATTTGCTCCGTTGTAAATGCACAGGTTAAACCTCAAAAAATAACAGTCAAAAAAAATGACAAAAAAGTATACACCGCAAAAACGTTAGTGAACACCAAAGCGGTAACAACCCTCAAAAAAGAGGAGAATATGTGCAAACCCATGGATATAAGGGGTACGGAGAAAATTTTAAGGGAAAGGGTAGGCCGTACTTTAAACATAAAACTGGATAAGGATTATGGTTTTGTAGAAATCATGGGAACCAGGCAAAACTTAAATTTTAGTGATTACAAAGTTAAAAAGGCTGGTAATGATTGGGTATATACTTTAAACAACATCAATTCCACGTTGACCCGAGTGGAATACAAAAACAGTTTATATGTGCTCAATGTATCCTTTGAAACGGATGATTCCGAAATAAAAGGCCGCTGCCCCGGTTGTAGGGTTGGCAAGGACAAACGTGCCCCGGACATACAGTGGAAAGACCCCTCCCTGATAATTACTTTAAAGCCCACTGTATATAATGGTTCTTTTACTTTTGAAGTACAAAGGGTATATCTGGGTGGCGATTTTGACTTTAACGGGGTAATGGACAAGTTTTTACCTTCGGTGACACGGTTTTTCCAAAACCAAATGGAAAAAGCATTTAAGAATCATATGCAAAGAACCTTCAACTCTGGTCGTGTCAAACAATTATTGGCCAATGCATTTAAGGGAGAAGTACAGAAGCTCGGTATTTCCACGGTTAAAAATGTAGATATGAGCCGGCACAAAATTTACTTGTGCAATTATTAATTCAGAACTCATTTTAAAAACTAGATTATGAAAAACTTTTGTACCATTCTATGCTTATTTTTAGGTCTTGCAACAATCGATGCGCAAATAAGTAAAATCAAAAAAATTGACAATAATAAGATCTCAAATACAAAAATCTCAAGGATTATAGCAACTCCAAAAAGGATAGAAGCCGAAAAGCTCAACAAGCTAAAACCCGATCAAATAGCAAAGTTGCCAGCAGCAACATTTGACAGGGAAGCTTTATCCAAACTTGTAATTTCTAAACACTGGGAAATTACTCCAAAAAGGTTGAGAGATAAAGATATGTATATTGACGAATATTTTGGGAAATATGAATCACAGCCTAAATATATAAGTGTATATGCTGAAAATAAATACTATCCTAATTTGGATAGGGGACGACCGGGCTTTTTACCTGAATACAGGCATTTAATTATAAAGTTTAGACCCAAAATGGGACAACGATACCGGATGCAATTAAAACTGAAACCGGGAAATTACAGAGGAAAAAAGATCATTACCGATACGTCTGGGGGAAGCTATGCAGATTCTTGGTTCATCAACGATCAATACGATGAGCTAATGTTCGATTTTGTAGCTTCTTCCCAAACCATCAAAGTAACTCCCATTATAGCAGGACGTGAAAACTATTATGTTATCTATGAACCTTTAGAGATAGAAAAAATAAACATAGACAAAGTGGAATAAGTACACTTTTAAAGATTAGAAGTTGGCAGTTTAAAATAGCTGGAGCAACGATTTAGAGCCTTTAAGGAGCCCAGATATGATTTTCTAAAGAACATATATAAAAATAAAAAGCCGAAGAGCAATCTTCGGTTTTTTTTCGGCCTGCACTGAGTGCAGTCGAAGTGTGCGGGCGAAAGGACTCGAACCTTCACACCTCGCGGCACCATAATTATAAGGAGTAAAAGTAAAAATAGTCGAGATACTCAAGTTGGTTTTATAGAGAGAACCAAAAAAAGGTGTTTTTTGGTAAAGGCACAAAAAACGGCATATATACCTGCTGTTTTTGAGGCAGTTAAAAGGTTGAAGCCCAAAAAGTTCATGAAGGACTGCTGGGTATGGCTCTACAGGGGCGCATGGCAGGAATGGGGCACCGACGAGATCGAGATGGCGGTACCCATGGGCCCCGATCAGGTACTGGAAAAACGTAAAGGCATTTTTAAACACCAATCGCAGAAAGATGGTATGGTGTTCCAGGGGGGAGACAGCAGGGAGTTCTGGCAACGGGCCGAGGCCAGGAACAGGGAGACCGCCGATATTTACGATGAGTTAGGACTGTCTCACTATGCAGCCATGGAGGCGTTTGTCAAATGGGAGTATTAGAGGTTTGATTTGAGCTGGGGCTATTTAGTTCGTGTTGGTAAGCACTATAGCTCAATAGACACAAATTAAATTGTGCCATGAACAACAAAAAGAAGTCATTTTTTTATATGGACTTTAAGAACAACATAATATATTTCAGAGCTCTATTATAGATTGATTAATATGGAATACAATGAGACCATTTAAATGTTTAACAGGTTTGTTAACTGGGTAAGTGGGAAATTTAACCTATACCTTCTAGAAGAGACCCCTAATCTAAAGGTGTATTTCCCCAATGTATGGTTCAATATTAAATGCGCAGTACTATTATTCAACTCTAATATAATTTTCTGAGTACAAATAATTACCATCCTCATCTAATTGTATCTGAGTGAATTTGTCTTTTTCAAGCTCTAGTTTAAAAACAAACTTTTTTCGGGTCTTGATGGCTTCATTCATGGCTTTTGAACCATAATCGATAATTTCCGTTAGGGAGTCATCAAGGATATTATAATCGCCGTACCCAAACCAATCAATACTATCTGTCTCTCTAAACCTACTCCACATGACTTTTGTTTTAGTGTACATTTTCATTTGTTTATTGGCATCAGAAGCTTTTATTGTATCCACTATTTTATTGTCAGCATAACTATAAAAACTAATCTGTTTCCATGCGCCTTCCATGGTTAATTCTTCAGTAGAAACTTCTGTAGTTTTGTCGTCAGAATTCATGTCATTATTATTTTTGCATGAAAAAATAAATGTGAAACTAAGCAATAGTAAAATAGTTTTCATAATAATTTAGTTTAGTTATTAGTCTTCTAAATTTACGAAAAAATTAATTCAATTTCGATTTTAATAGGAAGAGGTTATTAACTTATAAAAACTGTTGATAACTTATAGGTAAGGTTTTAGTCAAAAATTCTACTTTTGTTAATATAAAATTAATAGCAATTATGTCTGATACAATAGAAAAAGTAAAATGCTTAATTATAGGTTCTGGCCCCGCAGGTTATACTGCTGCCATATATGCCGCCAGAGCTAATATGAAACCTGTTTTATATCAGGGAACACAACCAGGAGGACAATTAACTACAACAAATGAAGTAGAGAATTACCCGGGTTATCCAGATGGTATAACAGGACCAGAAATGATGATGGAATTACAAAAACAAGCGGAGCGTTTTGAGACTGATGTGCGTAACGGTTGGGTTACTAAAGTTGATTTTTCAGGAGATATACATAAAGTTTGGGTAAATGAAGAAAAGGAAATTCATTGTGATACAGTAATTATATCAACAGGAGCATCGGCTAAATATTTAGGATTGGATTCTGAACAGAAATATTTAAAGCTTGGTGGAGGAGTTTCTGCCTGTGCTGTTTGTGATGGGTTCTTTTACAGAAATCAAGAAGTGGTTATCGTTGGTGCTGGTGATTCAGCTTGTGAAGAGGCACATTACTTATCTAAATTATGTAAAAAGGTAACCATGTTGGTTCGTAGAGACGAATTTAGAGCGTCTAAAATTATGGCAGCCAGAGTTAAGAATACAGAGAATATTGACATTTTATTCAATACTGAGACCGATGAGGTTTTAGGTGACGGACAAGTGGTAACAGGAGTACGTGTTTTTAATAATCAAACGAATGAGAAATTTGAAATTCCAGCTACAGGATTTTTTGTTGCCATAGGGCATAAACCAAATACAGATATCTTTAAGGGTTTTCTGGATTTAGATGAAACAGGATACATAATAAATGTACCGGGAACATCAAAAACAAATATAGAAGGTATTTTTGTTTCTGGTGATGCCGCAGATCATGTTTACAGACAAGCCGTAACAGCAGCTGGAACAGGATGTATGGCAGCTTTGGATGCTGAACGTTATTTAGCTGCAAAAGATTCTACTTTTGAAGTGTCAACTTCAACCTATAACTAGAGTTTAAATTCAATAAATAAACCGAAGCTGTATAACTTCGGTTTATTTATTATTATGTGTTTTATTTATGGGAATTAAACAGCCACTGAAACTACAAGTTGCTTTTTAAACTCATTAGGTGTAATCCCATATTTTTCTTTGAATATTTTAGAAAAATAACTTCTGCTAGTAAAACCAATGGTGTAAACAATTTGTGATATATTCAAATCTGTTTTAGTAATTAGCTCACGTGCCGCTTCCAATCTTATATGCCTGATATATTCAGTAACTGTTCTGTTATACAAAAATTTAAATCCGTCCTGTAACTTGGCTTGGGATAACCCAGAGTTTGTGGATAGTTTTTGTAGCGAATAGTCTTTTGAAGGCGTATTAACTATGCTCTCGGCAAGACTTCTCACTATTTTTAATTCGCTTTTTATAAGTGAAGTTGGTAATGGTACGCCATGTTCAAATTTATTATGTGCTTGGATATGCGAATATAGAATCTCATAAACAATGGCTTCAATCTTTAAAATTCTCAACATGCCTTTGGTTTTAATACCCCAAAGTTTTTTTACGTGGTCTGCCATTTTCAAGTTCAAAAATCCGTAATGTATAAACCTGTTATCATGATCTGTATCTACAAAAACATCATAGAGCTTATTACTTAATGTAGAGGCATTAGTTGTTCTCTTTTTCAAAAAACGTTTTCTAATTATTTGAATTACATTAATTTCCAGCTTTGTGTCTTTAGGAAAATGAATATAATTAATGCCTTCAGCCTTATCAGTATATATTAAGGATTGAAATTGTTCTATTTTTTCTTCTTGATTATGGATACCAAAGCGATGGTTGAAATAACCTTTCAATGGGTAAATAAATCGGATAGGGTTATAAGTTGAGGCATGAATTTTTAACCTGATATCTTCAGAAAATTGAATGTTATAGTCTAATACATTTACGCCCCAGTCAAAGGGTATAAATCTTATATTGCCAATAGCTATATCATTATTAACAACAAGGGTGCATTCACTCCACTGTTCATCAATTTCACCACCAATTTTTTCTTTAAGTTGCTCAAGAATTTCCTTGGAGTTATCTGCAATAATTTCAATTTCTATCATTAAATTGGTTATAGGTTTACTAATGGTACCAAATCTATATACGTATAATTAATCTCTCCCAGATGCTCGTATATATTTTCTCCTTTTTTTAATGAAGTCCAATATACTTCATTTTCTAATTCGTTTAAATCGTATTGTTTTAATAAGCTTTCAGATAGTAAAATATATTCATCTTTTTGAACTTTGTTTTTTAAAAGTTTATGGGCAATTATAACATCCTCTCCCATTAGTTTTATATGCTTTCCAATTTGTACAGTCTCAACTTCTTTACCAAAATGAAGAATAATTTTTAAACCTAAAGTTTTAGGAATTTTATAGCTGCCAACTTCCTTAACATGTTTGTCCTTCAGTAAATTAAGTTCCTTATAAAATTGTTTGTAAAGAAATGCACATTGGTTTAATAACGAACTAAGTGTTGGTAATTTTCCTGTCTTATAAAACAAAACGGCGTCACCTTCAATTTCAGAAACCCTAAGTCCAATTTCATTTGAATATATTATTTTATTTAATAAAGAGGGAATTACCTTTGAGCTTAATTCAGAATCACTTTCACTCATAAACTTCGTAAAACCACTAATATCCGGGATACATATAAGCATAGTTTTGTTCTATAATTTATTGTTAAAGTAAAGGTACACTTATTTTAAATTCAAAATATTATCATTCAGTTTTTTTTAATTGAAAATTATTGAATGCGATATTATTTTCTTTGAATGAGCAAAACTTGACATTATTACTATAGTAATTTTGATATAAGAAAAAAAAGAAAGATGATGAATATTTTTGAAGCCATAAGAAAAGACCACGACACACAACGTGGTTTATTAAAAAAGTTAATTAAAACCGAAGGTGATACAAAAAAGCGTGATACCCTATTTAAAAGTTTAAAGAAAGAATTGGATGTACACGCTAATGGTGAAGAACGCCATTTTTATAAGCCTTTAATAAGTAACGATATGATGCAAGAAAAGGCAAGACATGGTATTGCAGAGCATCATGAAATTGACGAGCTAATTGAACAATTGGAAAACACAGATTACGATTCCTCCGCTTGGTTAAAAATTGCTAAAAACCTAAAAGAAAAAGTAGAACACCATTTAGAGGATGAAGAACATACTTTTTTTCAATTGGCAGGTAAGGTGTTTTCAGAAAATCAGAAAGAAGCCTTAGCAAAAGATTATATAAACTACATGGAATCAAATTTGTAGGCTTAAGATAGATTAAAATAGATGTAAACCAGTAGGCATCATAAAATAAATTACTGCTAACATAAAAAAAATATATTATGAGTACTTACACAGAAGAAGTAGGAGAAAAATTGAATGACTTATTAGAAAAAACCTATGATGCCGAAAAAGGCTTTAAAAAAGCAGCTGAAAACGTAGATAATTCAGCGTTAAAATCATATTTCAGTCAAAAAGCACAGGAACGTTATAGTTTTGGGCATGAGTTGAAATCAGAAATAAAATCATTTAATCAAGAGGTTGATAAAGGTGGCAGCTTAACAGGAGATGCACACCGAACTTGGATGGATATAAAAGCTATGTTTTCTGCTGATGATGCAGAATCTATGCTTGAGGAAGCTATTAGGGGAGAAAAAATAGCAATTAAAGAATATGAGAATGTTTTAACTGAAGTAAGTTTACCAACGAGCACAAAGTCAATTTTATCTTCTCAAAAAAATAAAATACAAATGGGATTGTCAAGAATAAAAACTTTAGAAGATTTAAGTTAATACGTACCTATTTTCATATATGCATTAGTATAGTAACTAAATTGATTTTGTTTAAAAATTAGTAGAATTTAACAAAGCATTGGTTGGTTAGTGAAGAAAAGATCTTAGCATATTAAAAAGCTAGGATCTTTTTATTTGAGTTAATATGTTATTTATTAGAGTTAACTAAGTAGGTAGGTTTGGGTGATATTTGTATTGTAGAAGTTTGATAGCCAGATTTCTATTTTAACATTTAAAACCAAATTAATATGTTACGTTGGACCATTATATTTATAGTCATTGCAATAATTGCCGGAATTTTAGGATTTGGCGGAATTGCAGGAGCATCAGCTGGAATTGCTAAAATTTTATTTTACATTTTTTTAGTATTATTTGTATTATCTTTACTGAAAGGTGTTATAAAAAAGTAAATTAACCAATAACCATAAAACTTACAATCATGAAAAAATTAGCAAAATTATTTTTAATATTATTTACCGTTTCCACAGTTTTCACAAGTTGTAGAGAAACAACAGGAGATAAGGTAGAAGATGCTGTAGAGGATGTTGCAGATGAGGCAGAGGATGTTGTAGATTAAACTACTATTTTAAAATATCAAAAACCGAAGTTTTGCTTCGGTTTTTTTATGTCAAAAAATGAAGATTAAATTTTTAAAATCTCATTAATATTGTTTTCTTTGGTAACTAAAATAATTCGGGATGTGGCGCAGTCCGGTTAGCGTACACGGCTGGGGGCCGTGTGGTCGCAGGTTCAAATCCTGTCATCCCGACAAAATGGGTGTCAATTGACATCTAAAAATAGTTAATTGTATGATTATCAATAGTTTTCATTTTTTTTGAATTCATATGATTAGCTTTTATATCATATTTCAAGGTGTCCTAATCGGTGTCCTATTTTATAGGAAATAATTTCTTAAATTGCACCATTAGGATTGAGTTTTGACTTTCATGGCAATTTGGCTTTCGTTTAACGGATTGTTCCACAAAAACGAAAGAAATGAGAACTTCAAAAACATTTAGCGTCCATTTTTGGCTGAAAAAATCGGCAGAAAAAAAGAATGGACAGATCTTGCTGAACATAATGACAAAGACAAACTTAAAAGTCGACTAACTGAAGTTTTATTAAGAAGAAAAGCCTAACATAATTTCGGAAAAATTGGAAAACTTTTTTCAATCAGAACAGCGCCCATTGATAAGTTGGATCTGGAATTTGTAGAAACTATACAGAAAGGTATTATAAAAAGGAAGGAACAGGTTAAAAAAACACCTTAAAATGATCAAAATGCATAAAACTTAATAACGAAGTGTGCAAAAAACGGTCAAAGTGAACCACTTTCAGCGGATTAAAGTGAGCATAGCAATAATTATTGCAATTCCTTTTATAGCATAGGCTGAAATGATTTTTTAAGTAGCCAAAATTTTCCGTTTTCAGTGGTTCACTTTGACCGCCCTATCCATTTTTGTTACCACTTTCACGTAATCGACGTAGTTGTTCAAGGCTAATTCTGAAAGGGAAATTAGAATACTGTATTGAGATTTTGTATTTAACAAAACCTTTTTTGAAGGAGAAGTCTTTAATGTTACAGCATCCTAGATTTTATGAGCTTAATATTCGTTTTTGTTACCCCATAATTTATAGCTAAGTTTTCCCATTGATGAAGAGCATGTTTAGTCTGTTCAATAATTTTGTCAATTTTTGCACGCTTTAAATTAGCTTCTGCTCCCAACTTCACTAAATGATCTATAGAAGGAGATTGTCCTTCACCCATAACCATGGTGCTTTGTTGTCCTCTTGGTCCAGATGAAAAAGTTAAATCATAGGCAGGAGAATGCTTCCATTCCCCCATATGATCCATTAGGAACGAAAAATTCTTGCTATGGTCATCACGATTATGGGAAAACACATTAAATATGGCGAGGCGATACATTTTTTCAACTTCGCGTATATCTTGGGTAAGAACACCTGTAAGTGTTATCAAATCTTCATAATCCAATGATCGTGTTCTAAAATCCGAATGTAACAATCCACTAGCAGTATGCATATGAAATCTTTGATCTCCTATTCTATCAAAACGCTGTGTAGCAAAATATCCAGCACCTTTTGAAGCTTCAAATAAGTGTACAGGCATCATTTCAACTCCTGCTTCTTTAGCCATGAGTGCATATACATACTCAATGGCACCTGCATCAATGCCATCTGTACTATTGGCGAATTTCGCCATCCAATGTTCATAATCATCGGGCAAAGTATGCCGTCCTAAAATAATGTGGTTTTTAGTCCCATTTAAACCAATCAAAGCCTTAGGACGCGCACCAGCAGAAGATCCATTTAAATCAATAAGATTTTTTAATACTTCATCCGCCTCTCCATCCATCACTTCTTGTGTCTGTTGAGAAAGCAGATCCAAGTTGACCTCATTTTGCTCGTCTTCTACATCATTATAATCGGGTTCATATACAAGTGCCCCAAGCCCCCTAACACCAATGTGTGCTAAACGATCTAAAGGTGAAAAATCTTCGGGTATCATATTTTGGCTTCTTATATACCGATCAAAAAGCAGTCTTCCCCAACCATCTGGAAGACTGTCATTAAAAACTCCAGGCAATCCTTCAAAAGGGCGATGGTCAAATATTTGTAAGCCAGAATCCAAAGGAAGTTTTATTAGGGATATTTCCAATCCACGACTTATAAAATCTTGGTCGTATTCAAAATATATACGGTAATCTCGGATCGCTAAACGTCCAACAGGGATAATTTCTTTGTTAAAATCTATCCCAACTTTTAATTCGTTTATAGAAATATAATTACTCATTTGCGCCAACCTCTTTTAGGTTTTTTATCTTCCTTGTTATTTAATACGTCATCTATGGATGAAAAATTGTTTTGCAATGGCTTAGTTGCTTGGATGAGTTTTTCCATACACCCAAGTACCATTGCTAGCTTGAAAAAGGATTCGAGAGATAGAACTCCTTTTTGTTCAAATTTGCGTAAAGAAGATACGCTTACACCTGAACGTTCTGATAAACCTACTTGGGTAAGCCCTTTTTGAAGGCGCAATGCTCTCATGTTCTGAGCTATTTTCTTTTGTGCTTTTACTGATGTTATAAGTGATACCATAGTAATAATTATATATAAATATAGTGAATAATTACCACTATAGTACTAATTAATATAAAAATCAAGAATTGTATTTTTATTGAAAATAATTACTCATTCATGGAATTGTAGCCTATTGCAAAAACGGTTAAAGTGAGCCACCTTCAGCGGATTAAAGTGAGCATAGCAATAATTATTGCAATTTTTTTATAGCATAGGCTGAAATGATTTTTTAAGTGGCTCAAAATTTTCCATTTTCAGTGGTTCAATTTCACATCCCTATCCACCGAAGGCTTAAGCAAGAGAAAAAAATAATTGAACCTGTTATAAGTCCTTAAAACTATAATGATAAATAAAATTGAATATTTTATCATTTGACAAAGTTATGATAAGTAAATCGAATTATCTTATCATAACGAATTACCCTTGTAAAGAAAAATAATATTTCTATACATAATGGAATCAGAAAATTTAAAAAAATTACCTCTTAAACAAGATGTAAATTCCTAAGATATTGACATATATTATTTTTTCTTCTTTCATTACAAAAATACCATTTTGTTCACCTTTTTACATTGTTTATTATATCAATTGGTAGGTTACCTATTTGGTTACCTGAATAGGTGCCAAATTTTTCATTACATTGGTAGTCCAATAACAATTTACTTTCGTAACGATTTGACTTTCGTAAACAAATCGAATATTCACCTAAAGCGAGAGT
>TARA_R110002111_G_scaffold262776_1_pt1 | contig 15957 bp, 10 predicted proteins | sample TARA_R110002111 | Tara Oceans TARA_R110002111 (sample SAMEA4397363) | marine metagenome | biome: Polar Biome; feature: [ZZZ] marine water layer (ENVO:01000295); material: water (ENVO:00002006), including particulate matter (ENVO:01000060) such as... | depth 199 m | reverse complement strand
AAAGAAGGTAACGTTGACATGGACGACTTGCGTAGCAAAGCTAGCGAGTTAGCCGAGAATTTGTCATGTATCATGATCACATATCCGTCAACACACGGTGTATACGAAACGACTATTGCTGAAATTTGTAATATTATTCATCAGCATGGCGGTCAAGTTTATCTTGATGGCGCTAACATGAACGCGCAAGTTGGCGTGACTTCACCAGGCTTTATCGGTGCTGACGTTTCACACTTAAACTTACACAAAACCTTCGCTATTCCACACGGCGGCGGCGGTCCAGGTATGGGTCCTATCGGCGTTAAAGCGCATTTAGCGCCATTTTTGCCAGACCATGCGTTAATCAACGTGAGCGAAAGCACTCAAGGTAATGGCGCAGTTTCAGCCGCTCCTTACGGTAGTGCCGGTATTTTATGTATCTCTTACCTATACATTGCTTTATTAGGCCGTAAAGGTGTAACGGATGCGACTAAGTATGCGATCACTAACGCTAACTACTTAGCAACCAAACTTAGCCAACATTTCCCGATTTTATATGCGGGGAAAAATGGCCGAGTTGCTCACGAATGTATTATCGACTTACGTCCACTTAAAGCAGAATCAGGTGTGACTGAAGTTGATATGGCAAAACGTTTAATGGATTACGGTTTCCATGCGCCAACCATGTCGTTTCCAGTAGCGGGTACGTTTATGATTGAGCCGACAGAATCTGAGTCAAAAGTTGAATTAGACCGTTTCATTGAAGCGATGGTTTGTATTCGTGATGAAGTGCGTAAAGTAGCGTCAGGTGAATGGTCAAGTGAAGACAACCCATTACACAATGCACCGCATACCTTAGCAGATATTACCGATACGTGGGATCGTGGTTACACGATTGCTGAAGCGGTATTCCCTGTGCCTGCGGCAGCAGCGAATAAATTCTGGCCAACGGTTAACCGTATTGATGATGTATACGGGGATCGTAATTTGATTTGTAGTTGTCCTCCGGTTTCTACTTATCAAGACTAACTGGTTGATATAGAATAATAAAAAGCGAGCTTCGGCTCGCTTTTTTTGTTGTATATAAAATCATTTTAATTAAGCGAACTATTTTTTCATTTTAACCATTAAAAATGAGCAGATAATTAATTAACTTGGCATTATTTTCATTAGATCAGATAACGGGCTAGTAACACCATCAGCACCACATTCAATGACATGTGTATATATTTGTGTTGTTCTAATATCACTATGCCCTAATTGCTCTTGTACCGTACGAATATCGGCACCTCGTTGTAACAAGTGTGTAGCAAAGGAGTGACGCAATGTATGTAAGATAACCTTTAATTTGTTACATCGTTATTGTTAATATATCCCTGTATATTAAATCAGTAAATAAATATTGGGATATCTATTGAAAATAATTAACACAGATCAAAATTTTACAGTATTAAATCTTGAATATTCAGGTGTTCCAATATTAGTTAATGATCAAATGGAAATAGTAAAACCTGTCTTTAGATTTCTTATTTATCTAGTGATTCAAGATGGTCGTATACAAAGTATGAAAACAATCAGAAGTTATGCTTCTACTTTATATGATTATTTTTCATTTTTGGAAGCTAATGATTTACATTGGAATGAACCTTATTTAAATGATTCTCAAAACTTTAGTATTAGTGCTGTTGCGCTCTATAGAAATTGGTCAAGATCTTTATTAAAGAAAAATGGACTTCGTACAGTTTCAGATTCAACTATAAATCTACGTTTATCGGTACTTAAACGTTTTTATAGTTATTGTTATGACTCTGGGTTAATAGGTTATGAGCCATGGGAAACTTTGTTCAAAATAGAATCAGAAAAAATGCCCAGTTTTCTAAGACATACAAGAGGTCAAAGAGTTATAAGGTCAAATGACCTTGTTCTTAAAACATTTAAGTTACCACCAAAATTATTGTCTTTGGATCAATGTAAAACATTAATCCATGCAATTGATAATAAAGAATTAAAGCTTATGACAAAGTTGATACTGTCAACAGGCTTAAGAAAAGATGAAGTCATTAGCTTTGAAAAGTCCTCTTTATTTGAGCCTAATATGTTTGAACCTAATAGAAGAATACCAATAAATTTAATTCCCAAGAATGAAGGCCAGCGGACTAAAGGTAGTAAGCCTCGTAGAGTTTTCATCTCAGTGCCTTTAATGAAAGAACTATGGGATTATATTAATTTTGGTGAAGGCGTGACTCGAGCTAAAATTTTTGAAAAACGTTATGGTTATAATTCCCCTTTTGTGTTCTTAAATAGATTTGGAAAAACGTATAGTGAGACAAGTTTAAATAATTCTTATCGTAAGTTATATACTGGTTCTGATAATAAAATAGACTTTAAAGTTTCACCTCATATGCTTAGGCATACATACGCAACTATTGAACTATATGCCGAATCACAAAGAACTAATATAGTTGCAGCTTTAGCTTGGGTTAAGGAAAGGTTAGGTCATTCATCTTTAGCAACAACATCTGTTTATATACATTGTATAGAGCTAATGCAAGAACATGAACTTTCTATATACCAACAAGAATTAGATGCTATGGAGTAATTATTGAGTAATAAAAAAGATTATAAAATTAAAAATAATAATTTAATTCCTGTCGATTTTTCGAAAAGTAATAATAACGACAATCTTATTTTTACGACATGTAAAGGTAAAGTTGATTTTAATCGATGGAATTACTTAGATCGACCTAAGTCTGATGTTTTAACTACAGCCTTATACCTTAATCGTGAACAACTAATTCTAGATGTTTTTAATGCTATTAACCAATTATCACACGAATTAGCGGATCAAACTGTGGAAGCCTTAGCTTCTTCAGGTTGTATTCAACTCTTTGAATTTTTAGATTATAAATATAAACAAGGTGAAGCTATATTTTCAATTAGTCAGATATCTAGAACTACTATTGATGAATTATTAATTTGGCTAAAAAACAAACCAGCAAATACTAAGACTGGACGATATTCCACCTTAGGGGTTAGAAAGCATTATTCTACTATCAAAACTATTTTAACCTGGTTTGTTCATAAGAATAAGTTATCGAGTGAAATATTTCCTTATGCCCCTTTTGTTAATGTTAATCGTTCTGGTATTGGGACTGAAGCATACTCTAAATCAGAATTTTCAAAATTAATGCGCTTCCTTTGGTCGCAAATAAATCTCATTAGGAATGATGATTTTAAAGGGCCTTTAAATCAGAAGCTTTCCATTTATGCATTAGTTATAGCAGCTAAAACAGGTCGAAATACATCAAGTATTATTAATATGTCTATAGATTGCATTCAACCACACCCGCTAGCGGCAGATACTCATATACTGTTAACGACCTTTAAAAAAAGAGGAATGAATACGTCCGTGCAAGCTATGAGAAATAGCTATGAGCTCCAAGATGTATATTCATCCCATAAAGATGTCGCTGGATTAATACAGGAAGTTTCTGATTTAACTAAAACTTTTAGACTAAAGGAAAAAAACTTATTTTTAACTATAAAGAAAGATAACAGAACAGTTTGCGCTTTGACTGAACCCCTGTTCTTCAAATCGGTTCAGGCTATATGTCTTAAAGCATCGATTATTGATGACCATGGGAAGTTATTAAAATTTCAAGTTAAACGAATGAGAAAAACTTTTGGCAATCGTATCTGGAAATTAACAGGAGGTGACCCTATTAAAACAGCTAAGATTATGGGGAATACTACCCCAATATTGAATACCCATTATTTAGACGTAACACCTGAAATGGAAAAAAATCATAAATATTTAGGTCATATAATAAGTGAAAGTTTATTAGGGAATAATAAAAGTGATTCATTTATAAAACATATGACCGAGTCTTTAAATATAGATAGTGATAGTTTAAACAAACTACTTATTGGTGATTTTAATACTGGAGTAGGTCGTTGTAGTGACCCATTTACAGGAAAATATTCACCGAAAAATAATTCTGCTTGTTCTCGCTTTCTTACTTGCTTTAAATGCCCTAATCAAGTTGTACTTGAATCCGATTTACACCGATTATTTTCATTTTATTGGCTGTTAGTGAAAGAGAGTGGTTTTATTGGGAAAAGTAAATGGAAAAAAACGTACTCTTGGGTTATTAAGGTAATTGATAGTGAGATAACCCCGGTTTTTAGCAAGGAACTACTTGATAAAGCTAAAGAAAGTGCAAAAATAACTCCACACCCAATGTGGTCTAATAGACTGGATTTAAAGGTAATATGAAAATATTAAAGCCCCAATATATATCAATCAAAAAAGAGCACAACAATGATAGAATTATTTCTTATGATAATTTGGGTAATGTTCTATCGAAGTTTAGTTCCGAGGTTTGGGATTTTAGTTCTTATATCCACAATTTAAATGCAGCACCAAGCCGGTGTATGATTAAATTTACTTCAAAATTTAAAAATGGTACTACTTTACTTGATAGTGAAAACAAACAGTTCTTAGAAGAAGTAAAAGAGTATTTATATGTAAGGTTTCATATAGTTAGTCCTCAATCAGGAAAAACTTTAACCCCTCAAAGCTTAATAGGTAATTGGCATAACTTAAAATCTTTAATTAATTACTTACATTCACAAAATTTAAACTCATTTACGCAAGTAACGCCTAAATTAGCTCTTAGGTATGTTGAATTTATAAAGTCAGGAATAAATAATAGAATAACGTCCGCGATGATGCTTAAACATTTTTCTATTCTCGAAAAACTATATCTTTTTAAAAGTGAACTAAATAACACCATAAATGAGCATCCATGGCCTAATCACACTGCTTACTTTTTTGCTAACGAAGAAGATCAAAGTCAAACTAAAGCATTTCAACAAACCCCACGTATTCCTGATGATTTATGTGCAACACTTTTTACGTCAGCGCTATCAATCATTGAAGATAAATCACCTAAAGTCATTAATGTTTTTAAATATATGAATGACCTAATTGATTTAGATTTTGATGAACAAATTCTCAAAAATAATCGGACTAAAGCTTTAAGCGATAAACGGCCACATGTTCATGCAGAATACTTAATACTTAAAAAATATGGTGTTAAGAATAAAATCAAGAAAAAGCTCTTAGATAATGGATTTATCAATCTCACTGAATATAAGAAAATTCTTACGTTAGTTCGCACTGCTTGTTATATCGTTATTGCCTTATTAACAGGTATGCGTAATTCTGAAATAGCTTCTTTAAAACGTGGTGCTTTTTATAAAAGTAAAGGCTGGGATGATGAAGAATATTGTTGGCTCAAAGGAATTACTTATAAACTTGAGGCAGATCCTAAACCAGCTAAGTGGATGGTGCCAGAGTCAGTAGAATTAGCTATTAAGCATTTAACAAACATGTCTGAACAGTATAATCGTTACATTTTAAGGTCGTTAAATTACCTCGATACAAATACACATCAGCGACAAAAAAATTCTTTAGATTATTTATTCTTGACTAAAGACTTAAACACAAGTAGCTATGGTGTTTTGTCTAATCAACATTTTAATAAATCACTTTCTGATTATTCAAAAGTTCTAAATTTAGAAGTGACTGATAGTAATAATGATCTTAGCATAACAAAAGGAAATTTATGGATATTAAGAAGTCATCAATTTAGACGAACATTTGCTTGTTTAGCCGCAAGAAGTGCATTAGGAGACTTAAGGTATCTTAGAGAACATTTTAAACATTGGTCTTTAGATATGACATTACATTATGCTTCCAATCTACTTTTTGATGACAGTTTATTCGATGAAGTTTTATCTGAAAGGAATGAGCTACAGAGTTTAATTGTATCTGATTGGATAAAATCTGATGAACCTTTACTTGGTGGTAGAGGAAAAAGTATAGCAATATTTCGTAATAGAGGAGTGTTAAAAACAGCCAAAAATTTACCAAATTTATTAAATAAAATAAGCGATAGTGTGTTCGTTAGAGGAACAGGACATAGTTGGTGTTTAGCCTCTGGAGATGGTTGTGGAGGCGAAGGCATCTATGATGCTATACAATGTGTAGATTGTGTTAATGGTGTTATTGATAAAAGTCATATACCAATATGGAAAGGTTTAAAACAACAGCATGAATTACTATTAAACATGCCAGACTCTGGAGTTGGTACTAAAGAACGTGCTCGTGAATATATTAAAAAGTCTGAAGAACTAATTGATAGGCTGACTGTATGATTTATTTCGTTAGGGCTGGAACAACTAAAAGAATAAAAATTGGTTGCACCGCACAATGGATTGATACCCATTTATCTTCTATACAATCAAACTCACCGGATTAAACTTACTTTCTTGAGAGGCCTTGTCGGTAGCAAAGAAGTTGGAATAAATAGTCATAACTCATTTAGATAAAATTTTGATTAACAACCTTTACAATACATTAGTCATATTTCAAGCCATAAATCAGATAGCCACAATCACGATAAGGGGTTTTGTGCCCATCCCCTCGAAATCGGCATTAAGGTTATTATTTGATCACTTATTTGAGGTATGATTATCAAAAAATAATTTTAAAGGCTTATCATCATTGCTGCTCAACTAACAAGCTGACAGAGAAGACTACTTCTCTATAGATAAAGAAACACAGAAGTTAATTAATACGCTAAGACAAACTGAAACACGAATATATTTTATTCTACTATTAGGTTACTTCAGATCACGACCTATAGTGTTTAACTTTACGTTTGCTGATGTTGAAGCTGATTATAACTATATTAAAACCAAGTATTTTAACGATAAATATATTGATACTGAAGATTTGCCCCCCAGAACTAAAACAGCATTAATTAAAAAGTTATTGAGCTATACTGGCTTTTCGACTTTTCAAAGTAAAATAGATAAGGAACCGTTACTTAAAAGGCTCAATAATGTTGTAAAAATCAACTTGGAGCCTAGATATGTTTTTGATGAATGCATTGCCTATTTTGGTCAAAACAGAATAGCGCTAGCTGGCTACACAACACTACAAGATACTATATCCACAGTATTATCAAATGAACGAAGTCGTATCGAGGCTGTTCTCAATGAAAACTTAGCCCAATCCACAAAAGCAACGTTACTTAAGTTACTTGAATCAAATAGCACCTTTACTGATTTAGCCAAATTAAAAAAGATGGCTAAAGATTTTTCGGCCAGTCAAATAGCGCAAGAGCTGAAGACACATAAAATCATACGTTCACTTTTCCCTGAAATTAAAGTACTTATTACTGAACTCGAATTATCCCCTAAGAACCTTGAGTACTATGCTTCCTTGGTCAAGCACAAGTCCGTTTATAAGCTCAGAAGACACGATGACAGCCAGACCATCTTATATCTTGTGTGTTATTTATTTTTTAGATACCGCGAAACTAACGACAATTTAGTATCAGCCTTTATCTATATGATTAGAAAGTTAACGGAGTCAGCCAAAGGCTATGCAAAGCAGCGCATTGTAGAAGATGTCACTATTGTTCGAACCAAATTAAAATCTGCTGGTAGCTTGTTAAAGTATTTTATCGATACCGATATGGACGATAACCTTAGTTTTGGTGATGTTCGTAAGAAAGCCTTTGAACTAATCCCTGCCGATAGTATTAAGTTGTTAAGTGACCATTTAGATAATATTAATTTTGATGGACGTCAATATGAATGGCAGTTCATCGATAAACAATCAAGTAAAATTAAAAAACTGATCCGCTCACTCTTTATGTCTATTGATATTGAATTCATTCACTTAAAGGACGAATTACGCGAACAATACACTACGGCTCACGAAGAGTTAAGAGAATTCAAAACCATAAAAACGATTAATATCGATGTGGTACCTAAAAGTGACCGCGAATATTTTGAAGATGACAATAACAAGTTAGTTGCTAATCGTTTTGAATATTTCCTTTACCGTAAGGCTGAGCAACTGTTTCATAGTAATACCTTGACGGTTAAAGAAAGCGTTAATAATCGCAGCTTAGCCTCAGATCTTATTCAACCTAAAGAGTGGCAGCAGAAGGCTGAAATAATTGAAAATTCAGGGCTTGATAAACTCGCTACCCCCATAAAACATACACTAGCCGATAAGAGCCAACAATTAAAAGGCAAGCTGAAGGAAGTGAGTGAGCATATTTTTAGTGGCGATAATAAGTATGTTGAATTTATTCCTGGCAAGACCGAACTTAAGTGGTCAATTCCTAACAGCCGATGGCAAGAAAGTATCGAAAACCCCCTTTACAATCAAATCCAACATATGGGTATTGTTGAACTCATGTTATTCGTTGACCAAAAAACAGGCTTTTTAAAATCATTCACTCACATTTCGGCTAACAAAGAGAAATCACTAGCTAATAAGGAAGATCTAATCGCTTGCATATTAGCAAATGGTACCAATTATGGTTTATATAAAATGGCAAATATTTCCGATCGTTCAATGAGGAAATTACGAAGTGTAGATGATAGCTATATTAGATATGAAACGTTAACACAATCTAATGATCAGGTTTCTAATGCAATCGCCACTTTGCCAATTTTTTCTTACTACCATGTTGACGATAATCAGTTATTTTCAAGTATTGATGGTCAAAAGTTTGAGTGTCGTATTAATACCTTTAAGGCGAGGTATTCATCTAAGTACTTTTCCAAAGGTAAAGGCGTTTCTGCACTAACATTGGTTTCTAATCATGTACCAGTGAGTACTCAAATAATTGGCGCTAACGAGTATGAAGGTCACTTTGCTTTTGACTTATTGTATAACAACTCTTCAGAGATACAGCCAAATACTTTATCGACCGATACGCATGGTACCAACAATGTTAATTTCGCTATATTAGATTTCTTTGGATACACCTTCGCCCCACGATACGCGAAAATGAAAAAGGTGTTCTTTGATTTATTTGAAGTCACTGAAGAGGACGGTGGCCATATACAGTTAAAGAAAGAAATTAACCATAAATTAATCGCTGAAGAGTGGGATAATATTCAGCATATCGTTTGTTCACTGAGCCGTAAAACAACGACTCAAAGCACAATTATTAGAAAGCTCAGTAACGGCAAGAGTCGTACATTGTCAGCTTTGCATGAGTACGATCGTTTAATAAAATCTATCTACGTTTTAGAGTATGTTGATAATTCAACGCTGCGACACTATGTCCAGCAAGCTTTAAACAGAGGTGAAGCTTACCATCAATTAAAACGGGCAATAACTTCAGTTAATGGTAACAAATTCCGAGGAGGGAATGATTACCAAGTATCTCAATGGAACGACTGCGCTAGGCTCATTTCTAATTGTATAATTTATTATAATTCAGCGTTACTTTCGGCATTTTTGCAAATACAAGAAAGAAACGGCAGGCAAGACGTGGTTGAACTTATTTCTAGACTATCGCCTGTTGCTTGGCAACATATTAATTTAAACGGTGAATATGCTTTTAATAAAGATCGAAAAGAAATAGATTTAGTAGGATTGTTAAGCGGTGTTGAGTCTATAGCTGACTAGGACTCCTAAGGTGTTCTTCAGTATTATTTTTTATTCAAAACATCTTTATATAATCTTTATATAAACTTAATCAATGTATACAGTTTCTTGATAAACAAAGTGATAAGGTAGAAATAGGTGGTTCTTAAGACTCAAATGATATAATGAAAAGTGGCTCTATACATTTAAAATATTTAAGACAATTTAAGCAACCCTTAGCATTTTTGACTTGTTCATTAACGGTCATAATCGCTACAGGAGTGCTTTATTTACTAAAACAGTTTCTCGCAGAAGCCGATATAATTATGGCTTATCTTGCCGTAGTTCTAGTGCTAGCGTATTACTTTAGTCGAAGTTCTACCGTGTTCTCTATTATATTGAGTGTCGGATTATTTGATTTTTTCTTTGTATCTCCCCAGTTTACCTTTGCAATTGACCACGAAAAATATTTGATTTCCTTTGCCGTAATGGCAATTGTTGGTTTTATGTTTAGCTCATTCAGTGAGAAGTTAAAGGTACAGTTAAGGGATACTAGGGAACGAGAGATACAGCAAAGAAATCTGTATCAATTTGCATGTTCATTAGCGGCAGTATCTTGGAATAAAAAAACGTGTGAGACAATTCAACATAAAATAACAACTTTATTTGATGCAAATATCGTTTTTTGTCAACTAACCGAAAATAAAATCCATGTCTTGTTTTCGGGTGATACGCCATTGGAGATGGATCGGGTTCTAATTTCTAACATTGAGGCTTGTCTTAAAAACAATCAAAAAATAAACCAAAAAATTGGTAATACTATTAAAATTATTTATTTACCCATAGGCCATCAATCTTCCCCCATAATTGCATTAGTATTTCTGAAAAAAGCAATGTTAAATGAAGAGGTAGAATTACTACAAACCTATGTTTCAGTGGTTAATCTAGCGGTAACTCGTTCGCAGGTTTTTGAGCAAGCAGCAGATATAAAGCTTAGAGCTGAAAGTGAACAACTTAGAAATGCAATATTGAGCGCAGTATCCCACGATTTACGAACTCCCTTAGGTACAATTATCGGTTTGGCTAGCACCTTGCTTGATAAAAAAGTAAAAGTACACCCAAAAACCTCAACAGAATTACTGGAAATTATTTACAAAGTTGCAGAACAACTCTCACAAAAAGTGACTAACTTATTGCAGATGAGCCGCAATATGCGCGGGCAATTAACACCGAAATTAGAATTGCAAAATCCAGATGAAATGATAGGAAGTGTTCTAACAAAAATGTCACACCGCCTCAAATACCATAATGTGGACGTTAAATTAGATGAAACGCTACTTATACCTTGCGATGTACTACTGATGGAGGTCGTATTATCAAATTTGCTCGATAATGCGGTTAAATTTAGCCAAGAGCACTCATTAATTCTGATCTCTGGAATGCGAATAGGTCAATTTTATCAGTTAAGTATACGAGATCAAGGCTGTGGACTACCGGATAAAAATAAACATCAACTCTTTGAACATTATTTTAGTGCAGATTGGCAAGAGGTTAATGGAATAGGTCTTGGTTTAGCTATTGTTAAGGTGATCATTGAAGCGCATGGTGGGCAAGTCTCTGTTTTAGATGCTCCAACAAAAGGAGCTGATTTTTTGATTATGCTTCCTTTAAATATTAATACAACAGAAGCATTAGTTTATGAACAATAAAACAAAAATACTTGTGGTTGAAGACGAGCCACAAATGCAGCGTTTTTTAGAGGTGTTATTAAATGGGCACCATTATCAAACGGTAATAGTAGGCAATGCCAAAGATGGATTGTTTGAAATATCTAATTGGCAGCCTAATATTGTTCTTTTGGATCTGGGATTACCTGACCAAGATGGCTTAACGTTAATTTCGCGAATTCGGGAGTTTACAAAAGTTCCTATCATTGTGATTTCTGCAAGAGGACTGGAAAATGATAAGGTTAAAGCATTAGATAATGGGGCAGACGATTATCTTACCAAGCCGTTTGGCTCAAGTGAGCTGTTAGCTAGAGTCCGTGTTGCTTTACGCCATATTGAAAAACAAGACGAATCAATGCAATTGATGTTTAAATCCGACGATTTAACGATTGATTTTTCTCAGAGATTAGTATGGAAACATAATGAATTAGTACATTTAACGCCAATTGAATTTCGCATTCTTTATCTCATGGCATCTAATAATGGCAAAGTACTAACCTACAGTTATATTTTAAAGGCTATTTGGGGAGCAAACCTCGTCGAACAAAATCATTATGTTAGAGTTCATGTTGCTCAAATGAGACGCAAGATTGAAATTAAGCCAGCTCAACCCAAATACCTATTAACAGAAAATGGCATTGGTTATCGCTTTCAATTTGATTCCGTTAGAAAAAATAATAATGATTAATTCCTCCAAGTCATTTGTCATTTATTTTGATTATAAACCAACATTTTTTTTATTAGCATTTCCCATCGGGTGTATGGGACTCGTCCACTTTTGCTTTGCATGGTTGTCACTTTTTACCTTTCGTGATAATCAAGCAAGCGCTTTTTTTATTCCTAGTTTGGTTATGTTAATCAGTGCATTTATCTTATTTTACAAATTTCGACAGCTAGACTACTCAAAGGTTTCTCCGCGTATCGCATTACTATTTGCCTCAATAAGTTGGGTTGTTATGGGGTTATTAGGCGCAATGCCAATAATCAATATTGCTCATGTATCATTTACAGATGGTGTTTTTGAATCAATCAGCGCATTAACAACAACTGGGGCAACGATTCTTTCGGGGCTAGATGATATGCCCAAATCCTTTCTCATGTATCGACAATTTCTACAGTGGCTTGGTGGCTTAGGGATTGTTATTTTTGTTGTGGCGGTATTGCCTTTATTAAATGTAGGAGGAATGAAACTTCTTAAAGCCGAAACACCTGGACCAATGAAAGATGAAAAACTCACGCCACGTATTCAGCATGCCGCGAGGTATTTGTGGTTTATTTATGTTGGAGCAACATTCCTATGTGCCCTTGGATATTTTATCGCTGGAATGGGTTGGTTTGATGCTATTGCCCATAGCTTTACCACTATTTCTACGGGTGGATTTTCCACACATGATGCGAGTATGGGGTATTTTCAAAATCGCTGGATCGAGATAAATGCGGATATATTTATGTTGGTTGGCGCTATTGCTTTTGGGTTGCATTTTAAATTTATTCAAACCCTAAATCCAAAAGTGTATGTGAACGATGAAGAAACAAAAACATTTCTGATTATTGTCTTCATTTTAAGTTCAATGTTGTTTGTTATGCTATATAAAAACAATACCGTAGAGAGCGCTGTTGACAATATATTTCAATCTATTTTTCATGTTATATCATTTATTACTAGCACAGGTTACGCAGCGGGAGATTTCACTTCATGGCCTGCTCAGACAGCGCTATTATTGGTTTTTGCTGGATATATTGGCGGGTGTGCAGGTTCAACTGCGGGAGGCAATAAAGTCATCAGAAATATTTTGACCATTAAAATAATAAATAAACAATTGAAGATACTCCTTCATCCGCACGGTGTTTTTAACATCAAATATAATGGCAAAGCCATTGATGATCCCGTATTGCATTCGACGATGGTTTTTATGTCTATCGCAGCCACATCGACACTATTTTTAACGTTGGCGGTGATGTCTACTGGCCTAAACTTCTGGACCAGTTTAACAGCCATTGCCTCATGTATTAACGTGCTTGGTCCTGCATATGGTGAATTAGGTAGCAACTTTCAACCTGCTAACGATACCGCTACTTGGATTTTTTCAGTAAGTATGATCTTAGGAAGATTAGAATATTTTACTGTCCTCGTATTATTTACAAAGAGCTTTTGGAAACCTTAATATTAGTGATATAGATATAAGTTGGATGGTCACAGCCTAACTGTGCTCTAAGAGTAATGAGTTAAAAAGTAGGCTAAAGTTTTAATTGACAATTACAATATATAATCTTCAGTAATTTAGAAAAAACAAAAAAGGCAGTGGGTCATCAAAAAATATGGCGCAATCATCAGTCCTAGTGCCCACGGGTAGCCAAGCATCTAATTAAGCTAGGGCATAAAATTAAAGTTCATACCATAAATACTTGCAACGCCTTAATATTTAACGGCTCAGTACTCCAAACTGAGATATGCCAAGTGGTTTCTTGGGCGTAACCACTTAACATCTTTATTTCACAGAGCTTTGAGCATGTGATCAAACCCATTGTTAGGGTAAATAAAAGGAAGGCGATTAATCTTTTTATGCTTTTTTCTGTATAGCTTGAACGCTTTGATCACCAACAATATGTAGTGTTCGCTGAGGAAATGGAATCGTTAGTCCAGCGTCTTCTATCGCTTCTTTCGCTCGTTTGTTTAAATCCCAGTACGCTGACCAGTAATCTTCATTTTTTGCCCATACTCTAAGTTGGATATTAACTGCGCTGTCCATCATTGATGTAACCATCACTTGAGGCGCTGGTTCAGTTAACAATCTTGGTTCATTCTCTGCAATGTTTTTTAATACCGCAAACCCTTCATCAATCGAGTCTGAATACGAAATACCAATAATAATATCCATGCGTCGTTTACCGTTACGAGTGAAGTTTTTAATATTATTTCCCCATAACAAATTATTTGGCGACGCAATATACAAACCATCAATGGTTTCAAGAATGGTTGTGAATAGATTTATTTCACGAACTGTACCTTGCGTTCCGCCAAATTCAATGAAATCATCGGCACGAAATGGACGTAATATCAGTAACATCATACCCGCAGCGATATTACTTAATGTGTCTTTCAACGCAAAGCCAATAGCTAAACCAGCAGCACCAACCAGCGCGATTAAACTCGCTGTATTAACGCCAAAAATATCTAAAATAAATACTCCACCAATGGTATAAACAGCATAACCAGCAATTTTTGAAATTATAGGAGTCAGCGTTTTATCGAGCTTAGCGTTAGTATTTCCTATGGATTTACGTACACTTTTGGCTATTAATGAACTAGCAATCATGATGACAATTGCCAATAGCAAATTATAACCGAGCGTAATAATCGTCTGTGAATGACTTACCCAAAACTCAATTATTGATTCTTTCATATATTTCTCTCTTAATTGTTGATTCAATAAGCCACACTTTAAAGTGTGCTATTTAATAATGAATACTTAGCATAAAATTAGCTAATGACTGATGTCACTAACCAAACATTGTAGGCACAAAACGCGATTAATAACCCCGCGCCCTCAAACCGATTAATACGGCCTGCTCTGCGAAAACCATAAGCCATAATCAATAATGCTACCGTCATGCCCATCATCACTAACCAGTCGCGTGATAGTACTTGTTCAGGTAAGTTAGTTATTGGCGAGATAACACCCGCGATGCCGGTTACCGCCAGTAAGTTAAACATGTTTGAGCCAACAACATTACCTATCGCAATATCATGCTCACCTTTTCTAACCGCGATAACCGAAGCGGCAAGCTCTGGTAGTGACGTCCCCAACGCGACGATAGTGAGGCCAATAATCAAGTCACTCACGCCAAGTGTGTGTGCAATACTGACCGCTCCCCATACCAAAACACGAGAACTTACTATCAATAGTACAAGTCCAAGTACTAACCAAAAAATGGCTTTTTTGAGCGGCATGGTATGATCGACTAATTCCTGATCCATCTCCATTTCTAATTTGTCGCCTTTACCTTTAATGGCAGAAAATATACTCCAGCCAATCAATGTAAAGAACCCAACCAATAGCAACACCGCTTCAACACGCGTTAATGCACCATCCCAGAGAAAATAGCCCACTAATAAGCCAATTAATAGTAACAAGGGAATTTCTTTTCGGACTATTTGTGATTGCACCATAATTGGTGTAATCAGTGCTGTTATGCCGAGAATTAAGCCTGTATTAACAATATTTGAACCTAAGGCATTTCCCAGTGCTAAATCAGGATTACCATCTATTGCCGCCATGGCTGAAACCACCATTTCAGGTGCAGACGTACCAAAGCCGACTATCACCATACCAATAAGCAGCGAAGGCATTCCTGCATGCTTAGCGGTTACCGCAGCTCCTTCGACAAAGCGATCAGCGCTCCAAACTAATAAAACAAAGCCACCTAATATGGCCAATATAGCAAGTGTCATAACGTTACCTTAAGTTAAAAAAATTAAATAAATCAATGCAGCCAAAATAATTCTGTATACCACATACGGCCACATACCAAAGCGATTAAGCCACTTCAGGAAAAAGTGAATGGCAGTTAAAGCCATGATGAAAGAAGTCACTCCGCCTACTAAAAAGGCAAGCCAATCGATATGAGTGTCACTTGCACTAACCTCAAGTAATTTGGCACTCGCAGCCAATGAAGTAATAGGGATAGCAAGTAAAAATGAAAAACGTGAAGCTGCTTCTCGGCTTAAGCCTAGCAATCAGGGCAAGATCGTACTTTAAGTAATAATATGATCTAATAGCTCTC
>TARA_R110002111_G_scaffold68080_5_pt1 | contig 16036 bp, 13 predicted proteins | sample TARA_R110002111 | Tara Oceans TARA_R110002111 (sample SAMEA4397363) | marine metagenome | biome: Polar Biome; feature: [ZZZ] marine water layer (ENVO:01000295); material: water (ENVO:00002006), including particulate matter (ENVO:01000060) such as... | depth 199 m | reverse complement strand
TAACTTTGCTTTTTTCAATACTAACTTCCTTTTTCGTTAAAGCTGTAAATGACATCAGTGATACAGCTAAAATTAAAAGCATTCCGATTTTTGAATTTTTCTTTTTCATAATTATTTGTTTTTTAGTTTTATTAATAGGGTATTTAATTGTGTTAACTCTTCTTGAGTTAAATTCTTTGTTATATTTTTTTCTGTTTCATCAATTATAGGATCTACTATTTTAAGTGTTTCTAATCCCAAATCTGTAATCAAAATTTCTACTTTTCTTCTATTCGTTTTGCAAATTGTACGTTTAACAAATTTTTTCTTAATAAGCTTGTCTACTAACCGAGTAGTATTACTCATTTTACTTATCATACGCTCTTGTATGTCTTGAAGGTTAATGGCATTTCCTTTTTGACCTCTCAAAATTCTAAGAACATTAAATTGTTCTAAGGATAATTCATAGGGTTTTAGCTGTAATAAAAAATCATCTTTAATCCATATACTTGAATGAAAAATGTTGATTACAGTCGCTTGCGGTAAGGATAAATTAGCGTTTGTTTTTAAAATGTCATTTAACTCTTTCATATACAATATTTGTATATACAAATGTATGTTTATTTTTGAAACTATACATTAATGTTTTGTTAAAAATTTAAACACAGAGAAATGGATTTATAACTTTAACTTATGAAGCATTTATTACTTATTCTCTTAATTTCAGTTTTACCAATTCAACAAGAAAAATTGGAGGTTTATGATTATGATGGTCTAGAGCCTTTGATTCATAAAAAAGACGATAAAGTCCATGTTGTAAATTTTTGGGCAACGTGGTGCGGACCATGTGTAAAAGAGTTGCCTTATTTTGAAGCTATAAATGATACATATAAAAACGAAAATGTAGAAGTACTTTTAGTAAGTTTAGATTTTCCTAGTAAATATGATTCTGCCTTAAAGCCATTTATAAAAAAGAATAATTTAAAATCTAAGGTAGTTGCTTTAAATGATACAGACCAAAATCGTTGGATTCCTGCAATAAACGAAGATTGGTCTGGTGCTTTGCCTGCTACGATTATTTATAAAGGAGATAAAAGACAATTTTATGAACGCTCTTTTACAAAAGAAGAATTAGAAACCGAACTTAAACAATTTTTAAAATAAGAATGACTATGAAAAATTTAAAATTACTTGCTGTTATGGTGTTGGTATTTTCACTATCTGCTTTTACAAATAAGACCGATGATAATGGTTATAAAATAGGTGATTTTGCTACAGATTTTAGTTTAGAAAATATTGATGGTAAAATGGTATCCTTATCAGATTTTAAAAAAGCAGAAGGCTTTATTGTTGTGTTTACTTGTAACACTTGTCCTTATGCTGTGGCTTATGAAGATAGAATAGAAGCATTAAATCAAAAATATGCAGATAAAGGGTTTCCTGTAATTGCAATAATGCCAAATAATACGGATGTAATGCCTGGAGATAACATGGAAGCGATGAGAGAAAGAGCAAAATCTAAAGGTTTTTCGTTTCCTTACTTATTAGATAAAGGTCAGCAAATCTATCCTCAATATGGAGCCACCAAAACTCCACATATTTATTTGTTACAAAAAACAGAAAAAGGAAATGAAGTAAAATATATTGGAGCTATTGATGATAATTACCAAGATGCTGAAGCTGTAAAAGTAAAATATGTTGAAGATGCTGTAGATGCGTTATTAGAAGGTAAGGCTATAAAAGTTACAGAAACTAAAGCTATAGGCTGTTCTATTAAAGTATAATTCTATGTGTTATAATCTAAATTGAGCTTAGATTAAAAATGTTAAAAAAAGACCCGTTGTGTAACACTTCGGGTTTTTTTTCGTCTATTTTATAAGGAAATGTTAATTTTACAAAAAAATAATAATACAATATATGGCAGATTTATCGCAAGACGAATGGACAAAACAACTTGAATCAGACAATAATTCTGTGATTTTAGATGTTAGAACTCAAGATGAAGTTAATGAAGGTATTATTCCTAATGCTATAAATATAGATATTTATAAAGGCCAAGGTTTTATATATGAGCTAGAAGAGTTAGATAAAACTAAAAACTACTATGTCTATTGTAGATCTGGTGCTCGAAGCGGACAAGCTTGTGGAATAATGAATCAATTGGGTTTTAAAAATGCTTATAATTTAGTAGGTGGTTTTATGGCTTGGCAAGGAGAAGTTGCTCAACAATAAAAAACTAATAACTATGAAAAATATATTTATAATCTGTTGTCTTTTTGTAGGAATTGTCCTAAGTACAAGTTGTGTAGATGGCACAACAGATTCTGAAGATGTTAAATTAATAACTGCTTCAGAAATGCAATCTATTTTAGAGTTAGAAGAAGTGCAGTTGGTGGATGTGCGCACTCCAAAAGAGCATGATGAAATTCATATTGCAAACTCACAGAATATTGATTTTATGTCTCCTACTTTTGATGATGATATTTCAAAATTAGATAAGAAAAAACCTGTCATTCTGTATTGTAAATCTGGAGGACGAAGTGCAAAATGTGCAAAAAAAATGAAAGATGCAGGCTTTGAAAAGATATACGATTTAGATGGTGGTATTTCTAAATGGAAACATTCCGATAAATTAAATATTAAAGTTAAACCTTAATTAATAATATATTATTAATAAAAAAACCGAACATAACGTTCGGTTTTTTTATTGCTATAATTCATTTCTTAAACTCCTAAGGTTTTTATAAATTAGGCGTCTGTTAACTAAAAAACGGAAACACATCTATTACATTTGTAAATTAACATGCTGTTTATGATTTTAAAAAAAGTACTCCTGCTATGTCTTTTGGCATTTTCTTTTTTATTCAATTTAAATGCTCAAGTATTTGATCCTGTAAAATGGGAGACCAAAACTGAAAAAATTTCTGACACTGAATACGATTTAGTTTCTATTGCAACCATTGATGCTGGTTGGCACTTGTATTCCCAAGATGTACCAGAGGGTGGTCCAATTGCTACAGGTTTTACTTATAAAACAAATAAAGATGTTGAGCTAGTTGGTGAAACTTCAGAAGAAGATGGTCATGTAATTGATGACCCTGTTTTTGAAATGAAAATTAAGTTTTTCGAAAACAAAGCTGAGTTTAGGCAGCGTATTAAAATTGTAAATAAAGAATTATCTATTGTTGAAGGCGAAGTGGAATTCATGGTCTGCGACGATGAAAAGTGCATGCCACCAAATTTTATTGATCTTCAATTTAATTTGAAAGAAGCTAAGCTAGTAAAAGAGGATTCTTCTTCAACTACTTTGAATTTTGGCAATACTGAATCAAAAATATTTGAACCTGTAAAATGGAATACTTCTGTTGAAAAAATTAGTGATACAGAATATGTTTTAGTTTCTAAAGCGACTATAGATGAAGGGTGGAAGTTGTATTCTCAAAAAGTACCAGATGGTGGTCCAATTCCAACAGGATTTGAGTATAAAACTGATAATGGTGTTGAATTAATTGGTAGCACTATAGAGGAAAAAGGAAAAGAAGTTATGGATAAGGTCTTCGAGATGAAGATTAAGTTCTTTAAGAATACTGCTGAGTTTAGACAGAAAATAAAAATTTCCGATGTAAATATCTCCAAAACTTCGTCTGAAGTTAGCTTTATGGCATGTAATGATGAACGCTGTTTGGCACCAACATATTTTGATTTAGAATTCGATTTAACTAAAAGCGTAGCTGTAAAAAAAAACGAAAATAATTCTGATTCTAAAAAAGAAGGAGAAAGTAAAGGTTTATGGTCTATCTTTTTTATTGCTTTTTTATCCGGATTTGTGGCTTTGTTAACACCTTGCGTATTTCCTATGATACCAATGACGGTGAGTTTCTTTATAAAGCAAAGTCAATCTAAAGCTAAAGGAATTCGAAACGCCATTATTTACGGGTTGTCAATTATTGTAATCTATGTGTTATTAGGGACAATAATAACCGCCATTTTTGGTGCAGATGCTTTAAATGCTTTAGCAACAAATGTGTGGTTTAATCTCATTTTCTTTTTATTATTAATTGTATTTGCTATGTCCTTTTTGGGTGCTTTTGAAATTGTTTTACCAAATTCTTGGGCAAATAAAGCAGATAGACAAGCAGATCGAGGAGGTCTTGTGGGTATCTTTTTTATGGCATTAGCATTGGCTATTGTGTCTTTTTCTTGTACTGGTCCTATAGTAGGAACGATTTTAGTTGAAGCAGCTTCTAAAGGTGGTGTTGCGCCTGTTATTGGTATGTTAGGGTTTTCATCGGCAATAGCATTACCATTTGCTTTATTTGCAGCTTTCCCTGGATGGTTAAATTCATTACCTAAATCTGGAGGTTGGTTAAATACGGTAAAAGTAGTTTTGGGTTTTTTAGAATTAGCCTTAGCGTTTAAATTTTTATCGCAAGCAGATTTAGTATTGCAACTTCATTTCTTAGAGCGAGAAGTCTTTATTGCAATATGGATAGCCGTTTTTGGAGCATTGACTTTATATCTTTTTGGTAAAATTCAGTTACCACACGATTCTCCATTAAAGCATATTTCGGTTGGGAGATTAATGTTTGGTTTATTGACTTTAACATTTACCATTTATATGATTCCTGGACTTTGGGGAGCGCCACTTAATTTAATTAGTGCATTTCCGCCTCCGTTAGATTATTCAGAGTCGCCTTATGGAGTAGGTAATTCAAAGGGTGGAGGTAGTTCTGTAAGTCATTCAGATTTACCAGATGGAGCACATTTGTTGGCGCCACATGATATTTTGGCATTTAATGATTACGATAAAGGTTTAGCGTATGCTAAAGAAGTTGGTAAACCTGTGATGCTTGATTTTACAGGATGGGCATGTGTTAATTGTCGTAAAATGGAACAGAATGTTTGGGTAAAACCAGAGATTTTATCGAAGCTAAAAAATGATGTTGTACTCATCTCGTTATATGTTGATGAACAAATAGATTTTCCAGAAGGTGAAGCGCCAGATTCTAAATTAAGGCCAGGGAAAAAACTGAGAAACAAAGGTCAAAAATGGAGTGAGATGCAGACTATTCGTTATAAAACAAATACACAGCCTTATTATGTTTTAATGGATCATAATGAAAAAAATCTAAATGAGCCTGTAGCATACACACCAAATTATGAAGAATATAATAATTGGTTAAAGGAAGGTATTAGTAATTTTAGCAACTAGAGTTTTATTAATGGCATATACCATTTAGCTAAAATTGTTTTCCGCTATTGTTTTTAATCCAAGTTAAGTTTTTCTTAAATACTCAGGAAAGTTCAGTTATCATTCTTTATTCTCTGTTATAAATAATAAGTTTGCAACTTATTTAAAATGAAATCAGAAATTTATGAGTCAAGTAAAAGAAAATGATACGGTAAAAGTACATTATACAGGAAAATTAAAAAGCGGACAAATCTTTGATAGCTCTTTAGAGCGTGAGCCTTTAGAATTCACTTTAGGACAAGGTATGTTGATTCCTGGTTTTGAAAAAGCGGTTATCGATATGAAAGTGAATGATAAAAAAACAGTAGATATTCCTGTGGCTGAAGCTTATGGAGATGTTATTAAAGAATTATTTCATAAAGTTGAAAAAACACAATTGCCACCAGAAATGGAACCAGCAGTTGGTTTAGGTTTAGCATCTAGAGATGAAAAAGGAAATGAGCATCAATTTAGAATTGTTGAGGTAAATGAAGACCATGTTATTTTAGATGGAAACCATCCCTTAGCTGGTCAGGAACTAGTTTTTGAATTAGAATTAGTTGAGATAAAATAATTGAATTATCTCCAAAAGTAAAAAACCTGTGAAATTAGTTTCACAGGTTTTTTTATTTGAAAAAGTTGCTATTAATCAAATAAGGTAATCAATGTTTTTTAGGGTCTTTATTTTGTTTAGTTCCTCTTGCTATGTTAGCATCGCACCAAGCATTGTATGCATCTTGTAATTCTTTTACTATCTTAGGGTGTTTAGCAGACAAGTCATTTCGTTCTCCTGGGTCAGCTTCAATATCAAATAACTTTATCGTTAAATCATCTCTTATTGGAGCTATATATTGTGCTGAGGGTTCACTCTTCCAGTGATTTTCTTTGGCGTTGGTGATTTTCCATTTTCCTTTTCGTGCAGCCCATGTTTTTTGCCATTTCCAAACTAATAATCGTTCTTCATTTGGTTCAAATAAATTAATACCATCAATATTATTATCCGTAATTGTTAGTCCTGCAACTTTAGCTAGTGTTGGTAAAATATCAGTAGCAGAGACATAACGGTTTTCAGTACTATTAGGGGCAATATTACCAGGCCAACTTACAGCCATTGGTACGCGTATACCTCCTTCCCATAGAGAATATTTACCTCCAGTTAATGGTGCATTGTTAGAGCCATTTAAAGGTGAGCCTCCGTTATCAGATATAAAAACTATTAATGTATTTTTGTCTAGTCCAGTTTCGTTTAGCGCATCTAAAACACGGCCAATATTATCATCTAAACAATTCAAATTAGCGAGATAATATTTTCGTAAATCATCTGTGTTTATAGCTCCGACTCTGGAGTATTTGTCATAGTAAGCAGAGTAGCTCCCTTTTTTGTGATTGCCGTAAGCCACTAAACTGTCTGGATCATAATTGGCAATTTCCTTTACATTATATTTATCTAAATACTTTTTTGGCACTTCGTGGATTAAATGATGAACAGAGCTATATGCTAAAGTTAAAAAGAAGGGCTTATTGTGTTTTCGTTTTAGGTAATCAATAGATTCGTCTGTTAAGATATCGGTAAGGTAGCCTTCTTCATAGCTTTTTTCTCCCATATTATGCATCAATGGGCCTAATAAAGCGCTTGTGCCGTAAGGGTCTGGTGTACGCTCTTTTATACTTTGCGAATTGGCCCAATAATCATGTGCATGTGCAGAAAATCCTAAAAATTCATCGTAACCATGATTTAATGGATATTCTCTAACATCATTTTTATGAAAATTCTGACCTAAATCGTTTTTACCAATACGCGCTGTGTTGTAGCCAGCTTCTTTTAAATATTCTGGAATTGTTTTTACGTCATCTGGTAATCCTGGTCCCCAACTTGCAGGTTTATCCCAACGGAATTGGTTTTTTCCTGTAATAATACCAGCACGAGATGGGCTACAAACTGGTGCTGTAACATAAGCTTGCGTAAATATTTTACCAGATTTTCCTAAACGCTGAATGTTTGGTGTAGAAACAGTTTTATCGTGCGATTCAAAAGGTGTGAAATCAGCATAGCCTTGATCGTCAATAACAATTAAAAGAATATTTGGTTTCTCGCTTTGTGCTGTGCTTTTATCTGATAATTTTTTACTTTTCTTATTTTCAGAATTACAGGATAGCATTAGTGAAAAGGTCAATAAAATTAAAATTTGTTTCATAGAATAAATGATTGAGTTATTCAATTTTATAGTTAGTTAACAATAGTCACTTTAATCTCTTTCTCTTCCAATTTCTTTCGTTTAAGATCAGAGATACCTTTATCTGTAATTATTTCATCAACTTGAGATAGGTCGCATATTCTCGCAAAACTCTTTTTTCCAAATTTTGAAGAATCAGCTAGCACAATCACTTTTTGTGCAGCATTAAGCATTTTTTTATTTAGCTCAGCTTCTTCCAAATTTGTAGTTGAGAGGCCATATTCTAAATCAATCCCATCAACACCTAAAAATAATTTACTGCAAGACACATTTTTTAAAATGTATTCTGCGTAATTACCAATAACTGAAGCTGAACTGTGTCTAATATAACCACCAAGTTGAAGGATTTCAATATTCTTATCATTTATAAGGTGCAGTACTACATGCAGAGAGGAAGTAATAACAGTTAATTTGTTTTTTGCCTTGATGTATTTAGATAGGGCTTGGACCGTTGTTCCAGAAGCAATTAAAATGGAGTCATTTTCTACAATACGTGTAGCTGCCATTTGTGCAATGCCATTTTTCTCTTCTACAGAAATTTTTTCTTTATCTAAAACGGTACGTTCATTTATATAAGGATTTTCTAGCGAAGCGCCTCCGTGTGTTCTGTGTAATAGGCCTTTTTGTTCTAAAAGCTTTAGGTCTTTTCTGATAGTAACAGCAGAAACATTGAGAATTTCACATAGTTCTAAAACTTCAAGGTGCTTTTCTTTTGCTAACTTGTCTAATATGTCTTGGTGTCTCTTCATTCGTTATTTTTTTTTGCACTAATTTTTAGTGGGTTTTCGATTTGAGGCTTAACAAATATAATGAAACGAAACTAAATGAAGTTTGAAAATGTATTAATTATATTAATTTTAAAATTTTACTTTCGTTTTGTTTCATTTAAAATAATAATTTATATATTTGAAACTAATTGTAATAAATTATAAATATTTTGTTTAAAAGAGAAACCTTATTAAAGCAGTTAGAAATCACCAAAGATTGGGATGTTATTATTATTGGAGGTGGAGCAACAGGATTAGGAGTGGCGTTAGATTGCGCGACACGAGGCTTCAAGACGTTGCTTTTAGAGCAAGTTGATTTTGCTAAGGGCACATCGAGTAGAAGTACAAAATTGGTACATGGAGGCGTTAGATATTTAGCGCAAGGTAATATTGATTTGGTAAGGGAAGCTTTATATGAGCGAGGTTTGTTATTGCAGAACGCGTCACATTTAGTAAGCAATCAATCTTTTATAATACCTAATTATAGATGGTGGGATAATTTTTTCTACACTGTAGGTTTAAAAATGTATGACTTTTTAGCAGGTAAACTTAGTTTTGGTAAATCTGTTAGAATAAAGAAGAACGAAACGATTTCAAGATTATCAACTTTAAAAACTGATAAATTAAAAGGAGGTGTTGTTTATCATGATGGTCAATTTGACGATTCAAGATTAGCTGTAAATATTGCTCAAAGTTGTATTGAAAATGGAGCAACAGTCTTAAATCATTTTAAGGTAAAGAATCTTCAAAAAGATGATAAAGGTTTAGTTAATGGTGTTATAGCTATAGATACCGAAACTAATACTGAATATACTTTAAATGCGAAAGCAGTAGTGAATGCTACAGGTGTTTTTACAGATGAAGTATTACAAATGGATAATGCAGCGGCTGCAGATAGTATTCGTCCAAGTCAAGGTATTCATTTGGTTTTTGATAAATCTTTCTTACCAGGAAATGATGCTATAATGATACCTAAAACAGATGATGGTAGAGTATTGTTTTTGGTGCCTTGGCATAATAGAGTGGTTGTTGGTACAACTGATACATTGCTAGATAGTCATAGTTTAGAGCCAAAACCATTAGATAAAGAAATTGATTTTGTGTTAGAAACCGCAAATAGATATCTTAACAAAAAAGCAAGTAAGGATGACGTGTTAAGTATTTTTGCAGGACTTAGACCTTTAGCGGCTCCAAAAGATAAATCTGAAAAAACGAAAGAGATTTCACGAAGTCATAAAATCATAATTTCTAAATCTGAATTGATTACCATAACTGGTGGAAAATGGACTACATATAGAAGGATGGCTCAAGATACAGTGAATAAAATGATTGAGTTAAACAAATTGCCAGATGCACAATGTAAAACTCAAAATCTTAAGATTCATGGTGCAGATACTGGTGTAGATCGTAATAATCATCTTTACATTTATGGTACAGATCAAAAAGGAATTGCGCAACTCGTAAATGAGAATCCTAGTTTGGGAGAAAATTTACATCCAAGATTAGAGTTTACAAAAGCTGAAGTTATTTGGGCTGTGAGACATGAAATGGCAAGAGGTATTGAAGATGTTCTTGCGAGACGTGTTAGGGTACTATTTTTAGATGCTAAAGCTGCTATTGAAATAGCTCCATTAGTAGGTGAAATGTTAAGAGAAGAATTAAATGAAACGGTAGATTGGCGTGCTAATCAAATTTCTGAATTTATAAAAGTTGCAGATCAATACATTTTAAAATAAAAATAATAAATTCCGAATCTCTACTTCGGATCAGTAACATATAAACAACAAATTATGGCTAAATATATTTTATCCTTAGATCAGGGAACAACAAGTTCAAGGGCTATTGTTTTTGATAAAAAAGGCAATATTATTTCGATGGCTCAAAAAGAGTTTACGCAATATTTTCCTAAATCGGGTTGGGTAGAACACGATCCTAGAGAAATTTGGTCTTCACAAGCAGGAGTGGCTGCTGAAGCTATTGCTAGTAAAGGATTAGATGTTGTAAATATTGCAGCTATAGGTATTACTAATCAACGTGAAACCGTTGTAGTCTGGAATAAAAAGACAGGTGAACCTATTTATAATGCTATTGTATGGCAAGATAAAAGGACATCTGATTACTGCGACCAACTTAAAAAAGAAGGTAAAGCAGAAATGATTAAGAATAAAACAGGATTAGTAATCGATTCTTATTTCTCTGGCACTAAAGTAAAATGGATTCTCGATAACGTAGAAGGTGCAAGAGCAAAAGCTGAAGCTGGTGATTTAATTTTAGGAACAATAGATAGTTGGTTAGTTTGGAATTTTACCAAAGGTAAACAGCATGTTACGGATGTTACTAATGCATCAAGAACATTAATGTTTAACATTAATACGATGGATTGGGATGATGAATTGTTAGAATTATTAACTATCCCTAAAAGTATGTTGCCAGAGGTGAAAGCATCGAGTGAAGTTTATGGTCATACTGTATCAACGTTTTATGATACAAATATTCCGATTGCAGGTATTGCAGGAGATCAACAAGCGGCTTTATTTGGACAAATGTGTACTAAGCCAGGCATGGTTAAAAACACATATGGTACTGGTTGTTTTATGTTAATGAATATTGGGGAAAAGCCAATTATTTCTAAAAATAATTTACTGACCACTGTAGCGTGGAAAATTAACGGAAAAACAACCTATGCTTTAGAAGGTAGTGTGTTTATTGCTGGTGCAGTAGTGCAATGGTTACGTGATAGTTTAAAGATTATTAGGAATTCTGCAGATGTAGAAACTTTGGCGGCATCTGTAGAAAGTACAGATGGTGTGTATTTTGTACCTGCTTTTGCAGGTTTAGGTGCTCCACATTGGAACCAACATGCTAAAGGTACTATGTTTGGATTAACAAGGGGAAGTACAGATGCGCATATTGCGAGAGCAGCTTTAGAGTCTATCGCATTTCAAACTATGGATATTTTAAAAGCGATGGAAGCAGATTCAGGTTTGTCAATTAAAGAATTACGTGTTGATGGTGGTGCAACAATTAATAATATGTTGATGCAGTTTCAGTCAGATGTTTTAAATACCAAAACGATAAGACCAAAAATAGTTGAAACTACTGCGATGGGAGCAGCGTTTTTAGCAGGTTTGGCAGTTGGTTATTGGGAAAGTCCTGAAGAAATTCAAGATATATGGCAAACGGATAAAACATTTAGTCCAAAGGAAGATAGAACTGAAATTAATGATAATATTAAAGGTTGGTACAGAGCAATTGATGCTTTAGAATATTGGACTAAAAATAATTAATATCAAATAAGACAAAAATTATGACACCATTTATAGCAGAAATTATTGGTACAGCGATATTAATTTTACTTGGTGGAGGTGTTGTTGCCAATGTTGTCCTCAATAAAACAATAGGAAATAATAGCGGTTGGATTGTAATAACAACTGGTTGGGCTTTGGCTGTTTATGTGGCTGTGGTTATTGCTGGTCCTTATAGTGGAGCGCATATTAATCCGGCAGTTACAGTGGCTCTAGCTATTGCTGGTAAATTTCCATGGGCAGATGTACCAATGTATGTATTGGCTCAAATGATTGGAGCCATGATTGGCTCATCAGCAGTTTGGGTGACTTATAAAAGTCATTTTGAGGAGACTGAAGATGCGGATTCTAAAAAGGCTGTGTTTTGTACAGCACCTGCTATTAGAAATACATTTTCAAACTTTTTTAGTGAAATGATAGGTACGTTTGTTTTAATTTTTACCATATTTTATTTTACAAATGCGAGTATTACGGATACTGAAACTATGATTGGTTTAGGTTCTTTAGGTGCATTGCCTGTTGCATTTTTAGTTTGGTCTATAGGTTTATCATTAGGAGGAACAACGGGTTATGCTATTAATCCTGCTAGAGATTTAGGACCGAGAATTATGCATGCTATTTTACCAATAAAAAACAAAGCAAAAAGTGATTGGTCGTATGCTTGGATTCCGGTATTAGGACCTTTGGTTGGTGGTGCTATAGCAGCATTATCGATGCTTGCGTTATCATAAAATAGATATACAATATTTTACAGAGCAAATGCCAATTCTAACTGAATTGGCATTTTGCTTATTTTATAATTCCATTTATTTTTATTTTAAGAAGAAATGGTATAATATTATCTTTATGACACTGATGAAAAATATTCTATCCATATTAAGTTTGTTTTTAGCCTTGATTTTGCATAGTCAAGAGTTGCCTCCAATTGAAACATTTACCACGTCCGACTATGCTGGTGAAAACCAAAATTGGATGATTTCTCAAGATTCTAATAATTATATCTATGTAGCCAATAACTTAGGCTTGCTAGAGTTTAATGGTTCGGAATGGACGCCTTATCGGTCTCCGAATAATACTATTTTAAGAGCTGTTAAGGTTATTGGAGATAGAGTCTATTCTGGTTGTTACGAGGAATTTGGTTATTGGGAGCGTAATAAATTTGGTCAGTTAGATTATATGTCGCTCATTCCAGAATTGGGAAATAAAATCCTGAATGATGATCAAATATGGAATATAATTAGCTATGATGATTGGGTACTGTTTCAAGCTGGTCATGCTTTATATTTTTACCATAAAACATCAAAGAAATTTAAAACTATCATTTCAAAAAATATTATTTACAAAGTGTTTAATGTAAATAATAGAATTTACTATCATGTTGCTAATGAAGGCATATATGTTTTGGAGGAAGGAAAACCGAAACTTATGGTTAATGATAGCATTGTCTTGGAAGATAGAGTGATTGGTGTATTTCAAAATGAAGATAAGCTAATTATGCTTTCGCGTAATTCAGGTTTCTTTGAGTTGCATGATGATAAATTAGAAGAATGGAATGTGTCTTCAAATGAAAGGCTTAAGGCATTAAATGTCTTTAGTAGTATTCAATTAAAAGATGGAAGTTTTGTTTTGGGGACAATTTCTAACGGTTTGGTGAAAATAAATCGAAAGGGAGAAATTGAATATGAAATAAATCAAAAGAAAGGCTTAGCAAATAATACAGTACTATCGTTATTTGAAGATTATAAAAGCAATGTGTGGACGGGTTTAGATAATGGTTTAAATTGTATAAATGTAAACTCGGCTATAAATACATTTATAGATTATAATGGTGATATTGGTACAGTATATACAACATTGATTTTTAATAATTTTCTTTATGTTGGTACAAATCAAGGGTTGTTTTATCGGTCGATAGATTCAAAAAATCAAGACTTCAAGTTTGTAAAAGGTACAGCAGGCCAAGTTTGGAGTCTATTTAATGATAACGATGGCAATTTGTTCTGTGGACATCATTTAGGAACATTTTTGATTGAAGAAGATAAGTCAAAAAGTATCAGTTCTATTTTGGGAGCTTGGAATTTTAAAACAGTACCAAATCATGCTAATCTTTTGCTTCAAGGTAATTATGATGGCTTATATGTGCTTCAAAAAAATAATAATTCTTGGAGAGTAAGAAATAAAATTGAAGGCTTTAAAAATTCATCTCGTTTTTTTGAAATTAATGATATCAATCAAATTTTAGTTAACCATGAGTATAAAGGGGTTTTTAGGATACAGTTAGATAGTACGTTGCACAAGGTAATTGATATAAAGCCGCAATCTGAATTAGCTTTGGGGAAGAATTCAGGATTAATTACGTACAAAGTTCAAATAATATATACTTCTGAAGATGGTGTGTTTAACTACATTAAAAGTGAGGAGAAGTTTGAAAAAAACATAACTTTAAGTGAGAAGGTCTCTCCGTACAAATCTGTAAAAATGGTTGTAGATCAAACAGGGAAGCTATGGTTGTTTTCAGAGCATAACATTAGTTTTATTGATAATGATAACCTCACTAATCAGCCTGAAATCACAACAGTTTCAATTCCATCTAGTTTAAGGAAAGGTGTTTTAGGATTTGAAAACATTCAGCATATTGAAAAAGAAAAATATGTTATAGGTACTTCTAATGGTTATTTAACTATGGATTTATCCCAAATACATAATACATCTGAGTATGTCATTTATTTAAATTCTGCAAAAATAATAGACTTAAATGACGGTATTACAGATTTGCCAATTCAAGATGAAGGAGATTTTAAGCATAAACAAGGTACATTGGTTTTTGATTATTCCGTGCCTGAGTATAACAAGTTTCTAGACGTAAACTATCAATATAAATTAAATGGAAAAATGGATCGATGGAGTGCTTGGTCTAAACAATCGAGTATTCAGTTTGAAAATCTACCTTTTGGAGATTATACTCTAGAGGTTAGAGCTAAAGTTGGTAATAAGGTCACCGAAAACAATGTTAATTATCATTTTAATATTAATAGACCTTGGTATTTTTCTAATATGGCTATTCTGTTTTATGTATTACTACTTGTGGTTGTTGGTTTGTTAATTCACAGAGCTTACAAGTTTTATTACGAGCGTATCTTAAAGCACGAGCATATAAAAAGTGAGCGTGCTTTTATTCAAATAAAAAACGAAAAACTAAATCAAGATATAGAAGGTAAAAATAGAGAGTTGGCAATTTCTACAATGAGTATCATTAAGAAAAATGAATTGCTTCGTAAAATTAAGAAAGAGTTAAAAACAACTAAAAATAAAGAAGATATTGCTAGTGCAATAGATTTAATAGACACTAATCTAAATAACAATAAAGACTGGAAATTCTTTAAAGAAGCTTTTAATAATGCAGATAAAGACTTTATGGATAAAATAAAGGCTGCGCATCCGGAGTTAACACCTAATGATTTAAAGTTTTGTGCCTATTTAAGGTTGAATTTGTCCTCTAAAGAAATGGCACCATTACTTAACATATCTATTAAAAGTGTCGAAACAAAACGTTATAGGTTGCGCAAAAGATTACAATTACATCATGATGATTCCTTAGTTAATTATATCTTAAAATTCTAACACCTCGACACTCTTCTATTTTACCACGACTTTACCACGACAAATAGTTTTTATCCAGTAAAACCGGGCTTTTTTTGCAAATATTTTAATTCTTAAAAAGTATAGTGTTTGTAGTGTTTGACGTTGCTTTTTTCTGTTCTTAATTTCTTAAATATTACGATGTTGGTTTTTTATCGAGGTAATAATTATCATATTAACAATTTGTTAGGATTAAATTTACAATAACTTAAAATTGCAGAGGCTTAAGTGAAATTAAGTATTCTATAATTTTGGTGACTAAATAAATAATTAATCAAACCAATATTTATGAAATTAAAATTTCAAAGATCAAGAATTGAAATATTCTTTTGTCTTTTTTTATTGTGTAGTTCGTTCGCCCTCATGGCTCAAACCACAATGAAAGGAAAAGTGCTTTCTGGCTCAGACAATATGCCTTTACCAGGTGCGTCTGTCATAGAAAAAGGAACAACCAACGGAACACAAACAGATTTTGATGGTGCATTTGCTCTAAACGTATCAAACGAGTCTTCTGTAATCGTTGTCTCTTATGTGGGGTTTAAAACAAAAGAGGTTGTGTATAAGGGAGGCGACATTATTGTTACTTTAGAAGACGACAACGCTTTATCAGAAGTGGTTGTAGTAGGTTATGGTACACAAAAGAAAAGTGATATTGTAAATGCTGTTGCTACAACAGATTTGTCAAAAGCAACATTGTCACCTACATCTGATGTCAATGAAATGTTACGTGGTAGAATAGCTGGTTTACAAGTAGACGTAGGAGGCGGAACATTAAGACCAGGTGGTACTTCAGAAATTTTATTTAGAGGTAGAGGTTCTATTGAGGGTAATACTAGCGCTATTTATGTTGTAGATGGTATTGTTAGAGAAGGTGGTATTGAA
>TARA_R110002111_G_scaffold122163_2_pt1 | contig 16132 bp, 8 predicted proteins | sample TARA_R110002111 | Tara Oceans TARA_R110002111 (sample SAMEA4397363) | marine metagenome | biome: Polar Biome; feature: [ZZZ] marine water layer (ENVO:01000295); material: water (ENVO:00002006), including particulate matter (ENVO:01000060) such as... | depth 199 m | reverse complement strand
AACAAAAATTATTAAATGTTGAAGTTTACGAAACTTCCGCTAGTGGTAACAAATTAACGAGAATCTCAGAGTTCGCTTCAGCAGATTCTTCTTCAGATATAAAAATTATACCAGAACAAGAGTTTCAATCTATTACAGGTTTTGGTGGTGCGTTTACAGAATCTTCGGCTTACTTATTGAATAAATTAAGTAAGAAAAATAGAGACACTATTATAAAAGCCTATTTCTCAAAAGAAGGGGCTAATTACTCATTGACAAGAACACACATGAATTCTTGTGATTTTTCATTGACACAATACTCATATTCGCCTGTTGAAGACGATATGATGTTAGAACATTTTACTATAAAAGAGGATAAGGACGATTTAATTCCGATGATAAAAGATGCCATGGAAGTGTCAGAAGATGGTTTTAAAATTTTCGCATCTCCATGGACTGCAGCACCTTGGATGAAAGATAATAAAAAGTGGGTTGGCGGAAAATTACTACCAAAATACTATGATACTTGGGCATTGTTCTTTTCGAAATATGTAGACGCATACAAAGCTGAAGGTATCCCTATTTGGGGTTTCACTGTTGAAAACGAACCACATGGCAATGGAAACAACTGGGAAAGTATGCACTTTTCACCAGAAGAAATGACCGATTTTGTACAAAACCACTTAGGTCCAAAGTTAGAAGCAGACGGAAAAGGAAATAAGATAATTCTAGGATACGATCAAAATAGAGCTGGATTAAAAGAATGGGTAGATGTGATGTATGCTACTGAGGAATCTTCAAAATATTACGATGGTACTGCTATACATTGGTACGAGAGTACTTATGATTTTTTTCCAGAAGCTTTACAATATGCTCACAATAAAGCACCAAATAAATATTTAATAGAAACCGAAGGGTGTGTAGATTCTGAAGTCCCAAAATGGCAAGACGATAGGTGGTATTGGTCTAAAGAAGCAACTGATTGGGGTTGGGATTGGGCATCAGTAGAAGATAAACATTTACATCCTAAGTATTCACCAGTAAATAGGTATGCAAGAGACATAATAGGATGCCTAAACAACTGGGTAGATGGTTGGGTAGATTGGAATATGGTTCTCAATAGACAAGGCGGACCAAATTGGTTTAAAAATTGGTGTGTAGCACCAGTAATTGTAGATCCTGAAGCCGATGAAATATACTTTACACCTTTATACTATATAATGGCTCATTTTAGCAAGTATATAAGACCAGATGCAAAAGTCATTGGTGTAAATAATACTGACAAAGAATTAATGGTAGCCGCAGCAAAAAACCCAGACAATTCAATTGCTGTAGTCATTTTTAATGAAGGTAGCACAGATAAGAATTTTACTTTAAACTTAAATAAAAAATATGTAGATATTATGATTAGAGCGCAAGCGATACAGACTATTATGTTACCTACTAATTAGGATTATTAACTACTAATTATTAACTAAATCATCTCAACTATGTCAAATTCCACTACGTCATCTAAGGTACCAATGGGACAAAAAATAGCCTTTGGTTTTGGTATGCTAGCCAATCAAATGTTTCCAGCAGCTCTAGGAATTTTTATGGTGGTTTTAGTACAAAATTTAGGTTTTCCTGGCTGGATGTGGGGTATAATTTACTTTTTCCCTAGAATATTCGATTCTTTTACAGACCCTATAATGGGGTTTATCTCAGATAACACAAAATCTAAATGGGGCAGACGAAGACAATATGTTTTTATTGGTGCTATTATTATGGGAATATCCTTTGCTATTATGTGGCAATTATACAAAGATAGCGGAGTAGATTACAATTTTGCTTATTTTATGTTTTGGTCTTTCATCTTTTATTTAGGTCTTACCATTTTTAGTGTTCCATATGTAGCTATGGGTTATGAGATGAGTGATGATTTTCACGAACGCACAAGTATTATGGCTGTTGCACAATGGATAGGGCAATGGGCTTGGGTAATTGCACCTTGGTTTTGGGTTATTATGTATATTAATGGCGATGATGGATGGTTTGAAACAGCAGAGGAAGCTACAAGAACATTAGCGATTTGGGTTGGTGTTACCTTAATGTTTATTGCAATCATACCTGCTATATTTATTAAAAGTAAATCTACTTTAGATGAAGACTATGCCGATTTATCACTCAAAAACATAAAAAACAGTTTTAATGAAATTAAATTAGGGTTTAAAGAAGCTTTAAAAATAAAACCTTTCCGAAAGCTATGTATTTCAACATTTTTGATTTTTAATGCGTTCAATACTGTTGCAACATTTACTTTTTTTATAATTGTATATCAATTATTCAATGGAGATGCAGAAGCTGCAAATGCTGGATACTGGCCATCGCTATTTGGTTGTTTAGGAGCATTATCAACAACTTTTATAGTAATTCCTATTGTTACATGGATGTCTCGTAAGTTAGGAAAGAAAAATGCATTTATATGGTCTCAAGGAATTTCTATAATCGGTTATGTAATGCTTTGGTTCTTATTAATTCCTGGTAAACCATACATGTTCATCTTTGCACTACCTTTCTTTTCTTTTGGTATTGGAAGCTTGTTTACATTAATGATGTCAATGACCTCTGATGTTATAGACTTAGATGAATTAAATACAGGAAAACGACGCGAAGGTATTTTTGGAGCTATTTATTGGTGGATGGTAAAGTTTGGTTTTGCTATTGCTGGTGCTCTTAGTGGTGTCATTCTAACTGTTATTGGTTTTCAAGAAGGTATTCCTTCAACGGAGCAAGAAGGTGCTATAATTGGTTTACGCGCATTCTTTTCTGGTCTTCCAATATTAGGAACGTTATTCGCTATGTATATAATGCGTGATTATGATATAACTGAAAAGCGAGCCCTAGAAATAAGTGCAGAATTAGCAAATAGAAAAATAAAAAAGAAAACAAAAGGACTATCATCTGCATATGGTTCAGGGAACTTATTGTCTGTTTTAAATTGTGATATTAAGCTCGATGATTTTAATGGCATAGATTTAAATTCTAAAAGTATTGATCAAGTAAAAGAGCTTTTTAATAAGAACTTAAATAACAAATTACACGGGCTATGTTTTAGTCCGTATGTAGAAGGGCAAGATACCGACGATATATTAACTGAATCTCAGATTCTTCGTCGAATGAATGTTATTGCACCTTACACAAAATGGGTTCGTTCATTTTCTTGTATGGAAGGGAACGAGCTTATACCGAAGATTGCTCATCAGAAAGGACTAAAATCTATTGTGGGAGCTTGGATTAGTAATGATAAAGATCGAAATGAAAGGGAAATACATACATTAATTAAACTTGCAAAAGCAGGATTGGTAGATATTGCAGCTGTCGGTAACGAAGTATTATTACGTGGTGATATCTCTGAAGAAGAATTAATAATATATATAAATAGAGTAAAGAAGGCCCTATCTGGCTTAGATATTTCTGTTGGTTATGTAGATACATACTACGAATATTATACGAGACCAAATCTGGTTGATGCAACGGACGTTATTTTGGCGAATTGCTATCCATTTTGGGAAGGTTTTAGAATTGAGAATTCTTTACAACATCTAAGAGAGATGTACGAAGTTACAAAACAAGTAGCAAATGGGAAACCGATAATAATTTCGGAAACAGGTTGGCCTAGCCAAGGGCAAACAGCTGAAGATGCTCATCCATCACAATTAAATGCAATGAAATACTTTATTCAATCACAAGAATGGGCCAGAAAAGAAGGAGTAGAAATTTTTCATTTCTCGTCTTTTGACGAATCATGGAAAGTCCGTGTAGAAGGAGAACTCGGTGCTCGATGGGGAATTTGGGACAAGGATGAAGAACTTAAGTATAGTTAGAGTATTATAATTAAATAATAAAAGTTATGTCTAAAAGAAAAGAGAAGTTTCTGGCATTAGCATCTATTGATTATGCAGAGAAAAATATTGAAGAGTTAAGAAGTTTATATAAAGGAGTATTATCTCAAGGAACACATGGTCTTTGTTTTAGCCCATACATGGAGGGACAAGAGCCAGGAGACAAATTATCTGAAAAGCAAATAAGAAGACGTATAGAAATCATAAAGCCTTATACGAAATGGATTCGTTCATTTTCTTGTACAGAAGGAAATGAACTTATACCAAAAATAGCAAAAGAATATGGTATAAAAACGCTTGTTGGTGCATGGTTAGGAGATGATAAAGAAATTAATGCAAAGGAAGTTGCCGCACTAATAGAATTAGTAAATCAAGGTTATGTTGATATTGCAGCTGTTGGTAATGAAGTAATGTATCGCGGAGATCTAACAGAAGAAGAGTTGTTAGAACATATTTATAATGTTAAGAATTCTGTTAAGAATGTACCTGTTGGTTATGTAGATGCATATTATGAATTTACTGAGCGTCCTAATATCACAGAAGCATGCGATGTCATCTTAGCGAATTGTTATCCGTTTTGGGAAGGTTGTAACCTAGATTATTCTTTGCTTTATATGAAAGACATGTATCAAAGAGCATTAAGAGCTGGAAATGGAAAAAAAGTAATTATTTCTGAAACCGGTTGGCCTAATCAAGGTACTAATCTAGAAGGTGCTTTTCCATCAGAAGAAAATGCTATAAAGTATTTTATAAATACTCAAAAATGGTCTAAAGAAGATGATATAGACATATTCTTCTTTTCATCTTTTGATGAGTCTTGGAAAGTAGGCGGAGAAGGAGATGTTGGAGCATATTGGGGTATTTGGGATAAAAATGAAAAACTTAAATTCTAAGAAACTCTTCAAAACCTTAAAAGGAATTTCAAACAACACAACATTAGCACAACACCCGATCTTTAACAGGTAAATGAGATTGATTAAAGCGTTGACTTAACTCTTTGTTATATAGGCATTTGCTTAATTGTATAGCGAGGTAGAACAACAAAAAGAGAGTTGTATGTTTTTTGTCGTGGTATAATTATTTAATCTCTAATAAACATTATTTAGATTTATCAAGTACACAATTTAATCAATTAGGTTCTAAGAATAATTAATGAAAACTAAATAAAAACTACGATTATGAAAAAAATTACTTTTTTGCTTATGTTATTTGCAGTAACACTAGGTTATTCGCAATCCCCAGATGTTGTAGCTGCAACCCCAACTGAATTAGAAGCTGATGTTATCTCCATTTTTAGCGGTGCTTATACCGATGTTGCAGGATCAGGTTTTAACCCTAATTGGGGTCAATCAGGTTTTGGGTCAGCAAACACTGCTTTTGATGTTGTTGGATCTGGCGATCTTGCATTAGAATATTCTAATTGGAATTATCAAGGTACAGATATTGGTGCAGACCAAAATTTAACTGGTATGGTAACCCTTCACCTAGATATATGGACTAATGGTGAATCACCTAATGTTTTCTTAATAAGTCGGAGTACAGGAGAAAGATCTGTTAATGTACCTTCTAGCCCAGGCGTGTGGACTAGTGTAGAGATTCCTTTATCAGATTACACGAGTCAAGGATTAGGGATTACTGATATTTTTCAATTTAAATATGATGGCGGTAATGGTGCTGGTACTATTTACATAGATAACATATACTTTTCTAAACCACCTACAGATCCTAATACAGATGCAACGTTAAGCGATTTACAAGTAGATGGGGCTACAATTTCTGGTTTCGCTTCAGGTGCTACAACTTATACGTACGAGTTAGTTGTTGGTACAACAACACCTTTAGATATTACATCTACAACTACAACAGAAGCAGGTGCTAATGCCGTAATTACGCAAGCTACAACAGTACCAGGTGATGCTACTGTAGTAGTAACTGCTTCTAATGGAACAGATATGCAAACATATACTGTGTCTTTTGTTGCGACTTTGCCAGGAATACCACCAACACCGGCTAGTCCAGACGCTGAAGTATTAGCTTTACTAAGTGATATTACTGATACAGGTGGATTCACTAATTTCTGGAATCCTACATACTATTTTGGATCAAATATTGGTACTCCAGATTTAGATCCTACTGCAGGTGTTAGTAAAGTGGTGAAAATGGACTTTTCAACCGCTGGTTGGGGAGGTGGAATAAACACTGGTGCAGATGTTTATACAGATGTCTCTGCATACGGATTCCTTAACTTTAGCTATTTTGCAGTTGATGAGCCTGCTGGAGTTAATGGACACGAAGTTAAATTTATCCTTATTGGTGGCGGTGCTGGACCTTCTGGTGGTGGCGGAGAATTTTCTTATACAATGAAAGAAACAGGAAATGGTGGAGACGGAGATTTAGTTTTTGGTTCTTGGGAAAATGTTAGTGTTCCTTTATCTCATTTTGTAGGCCTTGGTTGGGCAACTGACAATTTCTTTCAATTCAAGCTTGGTAGTACTTCAGATTTAAATACAAAGACTGTTTATTTTGACAATATGTATTTTTCTGTAAATGCAGGAACAGTGTTAAATGTAAATGATTTTGAATTAGGTAGTGTTAATATTTATCCAAACCCAACCAATACAGTATGGAATATTAAAACGAACAATCAAAATATTAAAACAGTTCAAGTTTTTGATATCTTAGGAAAACAAGTAATTACTTTAACGCCTAATTCAACTGAAGTTTCTATAGATGCTTCAGGATTGAATGATGGTATTTACCTTGCTAAGGTTACATCTAATAATAGTACTATAACGGTTAAACTTGTTAAAAATTAAGAACTACTTTAAGTATTTTTTAAAAGCAATATAAAAGAGCGTATATTATACGCTCTTTTATATTTTAATAGAAAACCTTGAATAATGACTACACTTAAAGAGTTAGCTGCACTTCTAAATATTTCTGTTTCTACAGTTTCAAAGGCATTAAATAATAGCCATGAGATAAGTGAGAATACTAGACTACGCGTTAAAGAGTTGGCCGTTAAACTTAATTACAAACCTAATAGAATAGCACAACAGTTAAAGACAAGTAAAACTAAAACTATTGGTGTAATACTTCCAACGGTTACAAATCCATTTTTTGCTGAGGTATTACACGGTATCGAAATGGCTGCTACAAATAATGATTATGACATCATTGTTTGTCTTTCTAATGAAACTTTATATAAAGAAGAACGTAGCTTAGAACTATTATCTAATGGAAGTGTTGATGGTTTTATAATTGCTGTTGCGAGAGAGAGCCAAATAAAGAGAGAAACACATCATATAGAGTCTATTTTAGACAGTAAAATACCTGTTTTAATGTTCGATAGGGTTGTTAACGAAATTGAATGTGATAAAGTTATTGTTGATGATTTTAAATCGGTTTATGAAGCTACAGCGTATTTAATAGAAAAAGAGCATAGAAAAAACATACTACTTGTTAGTAATATTGAAGAGCTCAGTGTTGGAAAATTAAGAACTAAAGGTTACACAAAAGCATTACAAGACAATAATTTAAAGCCTAATATTTTAAAACTCGATAATGCTGTTGATGTTGAGGAGAGTATCTATAATTATTTATCCAAAAACAGTAAGATTGACGCTGTCATTTCAATAGATCACATTACCGGAATTGTTGCTATTAATATGGCTAAAAAATTAGGTAAAAGAATACCTAAGGATATGTCTGTTATAGGGTTTGGATATGAGCATACACAATTATTATCTAGTCCAAAGATTTCAATTATCCATCAGAAAGCGCATAAAATTGGTGAAATGTCTATGAAACTCCTTATTGATAATATAGGTGCTCAAAATCATAAACTTCAAACTATTGTAGTGCCAAGTGAACTAAATTTGAGTGAGTCGTCACTTTAATAATTTTACTCTTTAATTAACAACAGTGTAATCTTATTAAAATCGGCAGCACTATTAATCACTCGTCTATAATCTTCATAAATAGTTACAGGAATTTTATTGATTTTATAATATTCATTAGCAGTGATTTTTAATAGATTATCATCTAATTCATAGTAAGATTTAAAGCTTAATAATATTTTCCCATTTTTTTCAAACTCATTATCAATGTTAATTTCATCAAGATTTGCAATAGTATAACCTTCAGGAATTGTAATGTTGATAGTTCTTTCATAGCTGCGTTGAAATTCATTTTCTAAAGAAAGAACTCTCTCTTTTTCTTGGTATAATTCCATTTGTGAGCCGATGAGTTCTCCGACTTTAAAAAGATATTTCTTGCCTGCCTTTTCTACAAAGGCATCAGATGTGAAATCGATATCAAATACAATAGGTTTAATTCCGAATAATTCAGATTTATCATTCTCCATCTTAATCTTGTTAATAGTAACACCTTCATTTAGATTTTTTGCAAAACCTTCAATAAGTTCTTTCTTGTCTTCTGGTTTAACTAAATCTATATATGGATGTATAAACATGCCATAGTAACCAGACATTGATCTTTTAAGATTAATATATGTAGTAGAAATATCATCACTATCAAAATTAACATTGATAATCATGTTATCAGTAGAGTGAGATGCATCAACTGGTTTAATTTTTTTTATTTTACCAACAGCAGATACAAAATCGCCTACTTTTACTTGTTTAATGAAAAGACCATAAGTGTCTGTTAAATAACCAGGAGGAAAACCATAACGAGACTCATTTTCATTTGGTGCTAAATATTTTTTAGTCTTTGGGAAGTAGATAATAATGTCTTGTAAAAAGATGTTGGCTTCAAACTCTTTATCGAAATGCATAAACTTTCTACTGCAAGTAAATACCATATTGTGTTTAATATTTAATTCATTAAATATCGCTATATATAGCTTAATTAAACCACTTTCACTAGCTACTTTTTCTTCTATGATAGAATCTAAATTAGATAGTTTGTCACTACTAAATTCTGCAGCGAAAATATTAGTTTTTATATAGTTTTCTATGGCTCTAATCTTAGTGTCTAAATCTGCATTTTCTTCTAGTTTTAGCTCTCTAATAAGTCTTTTTAAAGCATTTTTAGTTTTTTTAGATAATTCTGCATTATAGAAATTATATACATTTTGTGCCACTGATGCATAAGAAGTAATATCTCTAGTATTATTTGCTGTATTAGAATCTAAAGCATAAATAATAAATTGGCGCTCTGCTGAGTATAGAGCTTGTGATTCTTCTTCCAGTTTTTCAACTTCTGAGAGTTTAAAAGACCAATGATTTTTAGTTTCAATGATGGTATCTTTTTCAACCTCTTTTAAGCCATTATAGCTCTTAAATTTAAAGACAAGATTAGACGGTGCGAAGACATCAAATTCAATATTCTTCTTTTTAAATTCATCTTGAAAACTAATGCGTTTCCCTTTATACACAGGACTTCGTTTTACAACATACATAAACTCAATAAAACTACCCTTTTCTATACCTTCAAAAGCAAAGTATTTATAGGTTCTTTTTGTTTCGTCATTTGTTGCTGTTAGTATTTTGGAATCATCTAAATCAATTACTTTTCCTGAAGGTGTAATAACTCTGGCTTTATTAACCAATAATTCTGAATCAGAATCGTAAGGCAAATAAATTTTGTTGTAGTCTTCAATAGCTTCATCTGAGTTTAAATAGTACGTTTTATGTTCTAAATAAAACTCAACAAACTGGCTGTCTTCTGTAAAGAAGAATTCAGTTGTAATTTTTTCTTTGAGAGCAACTAAATTGTCATTAGCATAGTCTTTAGTATTATAATTAGGTGTTTTATCCCAATCATAATTTTTGTAAAATGCTTGGCTGTTTGCCGTTAAGATAAATAGACAGAACGTGAGTAGGCTTAGTTTAAATAATTTCATGTGTATTAATTGAGTTTTTTAAAGACAACGGTTTCTTTGTACTGTTTTTCTATTTTTTTAATTGCATTATTTACAATCTTTTGCTCTACTGGTGAAAGCGATAGAAAATCCATTGTAAGTTCTTGTTTATAAATTATTTTATTATCCTTTTGGTTGTAGGAAATATTACACCTAACAAAGGTGTTATTTAACTCATAATTTTCTGGCATGTAATCTACTGCATAACCTTGTGGTATCTCTAAAGTGTTTTCGAAAATATAATAACTTTTATAAGTGACTTCAATTTCATTTTCCCTGTCTTCTTCTGTTCTGAAATTACTAGCTTCACGTTTAAGGTTGAGGTTAATGTAAATTTCATCTCCTAGCTGTTTAGCATAGTCATTGATGTTAAACTTATATTTAATTTTAAAGTCATCGTCATAACTGTATTTATTTATTTCTTCAAAATCTTTAATTAGAAATTTATTATTACCCTTTCTTAGTTTTTGCGTATAATAATTTTTTAATTCTTTGTCCGAATTGTTTGTTTCTAATTGATTATAAAAATCAATTTTATAATAGCCAGATAATGTGGTTTCACCATTACCAATAAGATGATTGTCACTTAACCTTAAATTCGATTTCTGAATGTAAGAGTTTGTTCTAGGATCCATTATAGGTACAGTTTCAATCTTAAATTTCCCTTCTCCATCTCCAATCAATGCTTCTTTACCTTGAATAAAAGACGATGGCATCTCAAGCGGAAGATAACGACCTGTAGCATCCAAGAAATAAGTTCTACCAGCTTCTATGTACGATAAAATCATATGATTATCTACAATTGGTGTTGGTACTTCTGTATAAGAATAAGGAATTGTACGAGTGCCAATCCAGGTTAAATTGCCTTTTAAGCCTGCAACTTTTAGCATTTCATAAAGAATACTAGAGTTATCTTTACAATCGCCATACTTTTTGTTAAACACATCATTGGCTTCACGCGGAATAAAACCACCTAAGGCATACTCAAAAGCAATATATTTAATATTCTGTTGTGTCCAATAATAAATAGCTCTCACTCTTTCTAGTTCTGTATTGCTGTCTTTTGTAATCTCATTTACCAAAGCCACTAAGGCATCGTCTGTCGGCTGCTGATTAATATCTTTAACCATAGAATAATACCAATTGTAGAGGTCTGATACATCGTTTAATAGTTTTACCTCCTTGTCTTTTGTATTGTAAGATGTTATAATAGGTACAATATGTGGCAAAACTTTTTTGTAAGTTGGGACACTACTCTCGTATTTAATTTCATCAACATCTTTTATTTCCCATGTGTAAATAATAGAGTTTCGTTTTTCTTCTTTATTGAATACAATAGTATAACCATCTGTGTTAAACTCCTGAAATCTAAAATTGACTTCTATATCAGCAATTAGGGTGACTTTTTTATTTTTAATTGGGTAGAAATTGCCAAAGAATATAGGACTTAAGAACCTTGGGTTTTTTACAATTTCTGTGTATTCTAATTTAGTTTTACCACCTTCGGCTAAATTAGAATAGATAAAATTGAGCGATTTTGTGTCGTCGTGAAACGAATTCTCTAATTCATCTTTTTCAACAAAATCTTCTACTTCAAAGGCTTTGTATTTTTCGTCTTTATATTGGTAGGAAGTTGCTTCGACAGATTCTAGTTCGAAAAACGCTGAAAAGTCTAATGATTTCTTAGATCCGTAGGTTGCAGATTCGTCTAAAAATAAATCCTCCTCCAAAAAATACTGTTTAATCTCTAGTTCATCATTCTTTAGTTTTACTGAAATTTTAATTTCATCCAGCAATCTCACAAACGAAGCTTCTGGATATTTGCTTTTTAAGGCTTTAAATTCTTCTGAATATTGCGCTTGTGCAAAGAAAAAAGAATTTAAGACTACTAATAATAATATGTACTGCTTGGGTTTATTCTGCTTTATATACTGAACCATTGAAATAATATTCTGTTTTAATTAATTGACCACTATTATCATAGAGTTTACGCTCACCATGTCTTTCATTGGTCTTGTAGTTTACAACCTCTTTTGTTTTGCCACTAGGGTGATTTATAGTTGTTATTCCTTCAAGAACGCCAAAATAATAGTTAGATTTTTTCTTAATGGTACCATCTTCATAATAATCTATATAATCACCATGATACTCACCATCTTTATATTGTAATTCGTTTTCTAAAGCACCAGAATAATAATAAGTCTTATAATTAGTAACAAGTTGACCATTTTTATAATTCATTGTTCTAGAAGGTTTGCCATTGTCGTAAAATGCCTCAACTTTTACTGTCTCTTTTATAATAGGAATCATCTCTTTTTCATTACCCGAAGTGTCTAAATAAGAGTAACCAATGAGCGTGCCATGATTGTAAAACCTCACCAATTGTAGATTTCCGTTTTGGCTGTAAAATTCTTTACGACCATGTTGGTTTCCTTTTACATAAGTGGTTTTATTATCTATTTTCCCATCTTCAAAATACGAAAGCCAAGTCCCGCTTTTTAGACCATATTCATAATAAGACTCATCTTCAATTTGCCCATTTTCATAGTAGCGAATAGATTTCCCATTTTCACTACCATTTAGATATGTTTCTTTATATTTTACATTCCCATTTGGAAAACGCCATATCCATTCATCATTCTGTTGGCCATTAACATAACTGCCAGTAATGGATAAGTTACCATCAAAATCATAACTTTTATAGCTGCCATGTTCTAAGTTGTTGACATAATTAATTTCTCGTTCTTTATTTCCATTGAAGTGATTAGTTATAAGGGTGTATTTTTCTTTGGCATTGGCAAAATCTACTGTTTGATGAATTTTGTTATTAGTATTATAGAAGACCTCTTTAATTACTGTACCAAACTGATAATAGGTGTCTTTAGTTAAATCACCGTTTACTCCAAAAACTTGTTGTTTTCCATGTACTTGCCCCTTATGATAAAAGCTGATATTGTTTAAAACCCCATCAATATTGTAAAATCTCCATTCTCCATGTTGATAACTATCTTTGTACCAGCCTTGCGTTTGAAGCTTACCGTTAATATGAAATGCCTCATAATAACCTGTTGAATTACCTTTGTTAAATTGAGAAATACTATAGACCTGTCCATTAGTATAATATGCTTTGTGCGTTCCTATAGCTAAACCCTCTTCATATTCTCCTTGTTCGGTTAAAATTCCATTGTCATCAAAGAATTTCCATTCTCCCATCTTACCACCTTTAATATCGTACTCACCTTCAGACAATATACTTCCGTTAGGATAAAACCCCTTAAAGTAAAATTTGCCGCCTTTTTTGCGATTTTGGGTAAGGACTTCACCCGTTTTATCAAAATACTTATAGTTAATAATTTCACCACGCCTATACTCAAATTCATAATAAAGTTTTCCGTCTGTATCGTAGGCCTTATATAAGCCAGTAAATTTACCTTTGTCATATTCGATTTCAGACTCTAAGGTACCATCTAGATAATACGTTTTCCATTTACCATCAAAAAAGCCGTCTATACTTTGACCTTGTTGACTTATTTGGCCATTGGAGTGATATTCTATGTAAGAACCATTGAGTGCATTGTTAGTATAAGTAGCTTCTAATGATTTTTGTTTATTCCAATAATATTTGGTTTCAAGACCATTGCGCTCACCGTTTTTAAATTCAATTTTAGAATAAATATCTCCATTTGTATAAAATTCTATGGTGCTTTTCTGGGCTTTATCACCCGTATAGTCAATATCAAATTCTAGAATAGACTCACCAACATCAAAATAAGCCAGATATTTTCCGTCTAATTCGTCAGCCTTGTAATATTTTTTTTGCTTCAAAGCTCCAGTTGACAGGAAATATAAGTACTCGCCTTCAAATTTACCGTCTTTGATGTAAGTAGAAATATAAGGTTTGCCGTTATCGTACCAAGATTTGTTTTCGCCATTAAGCACACCATTTGTATAAACAGCAGTTTCTTTTAGTTTTCCATTATTGTGATACCAAGACCATTTTCCATGCCTTTCACCTTTATTATCGTAGCCACCCTTTCCATTTATTTTACCATTTATGTTGTAATAGACCCAATCGCCGATTGTAGTTTCACCATTCATTTGTCCTTCACCTTGAAGAACTCCCTCCAAGAAGTAGTAATTAATATCTTTTTCGGTGCCATCAATCATTTTTTCTTGAGGTGACATCACATCATAAGATTTTGAAATGAGTCTCGCCATAAATGCTGTTACATTATCTGTTTTCTTAGCCACCAGCTTTTTTAATTTCTCATTTTTTATTGAATAAACTAAAGTGTAAACGAAATCATTAAATTGTTTACTTTCTTTAATCCACTTATATATTGGTACGTATCGCTTGTCCCAAAAACCACCATTGCCTTCAAAATCTTCTAGCTGTTCTAATATGGCATGACTCTGCTTAACTAGCGCAATGTCAATATCATGATCAACTTTATAGTCATTACTTAGTGCAATTCTATTATCGAGTATGAGGTCAATATCTTCAAAGGCTTCATCATCTTCAGAAACAACCAATTCGTCATTAGCTTCATTCTCGTTTTTTCCAGAGATGGCTTCATTAACGTATTTAAGAAGAGCAAATGCACGCTCAGAATCTGGCTCTACCATAAGCGCCATATTATAGCACATAAGAGCTTGCGTTGTAAGGTTTTGCTTGTAGCAGATATTACCCAAGAATAGATGTGCATTTCTGTAAAGAGGGCTTATTGTAATAACCTCTTGGTAGGCAGCTATTGCTTTTGGAATGTCATCCATTTTTTCGTAACAGGTAGCTTTATTAAACCAAAGTTTGTGATTGGCAGGAAAAATCTCTAGAGCTTTATCGTAAATAGTTATAGCGTCTTGATATTTCTCTAATTTCTCTAATGCTACTCCCTTGTTCATCATTAAGAATAATTGAGAACTACTCTCACAGTTCAATTGTAATCCTTCATCTGAAACCTCTATAGCTGCTTTATACTTTTTTTGTTGAATAAGGTAGTAAGATTTTGAGGTGAGTATAGAACAATAGGTTGAATCGTTTTTACTTATCTTATTTAAAGACTCTAAAGCTTTGCTATAATCTTTATCATTTGAGAACTTTGTAACTTCTTCAACGATAGTTTCATAATCGATATAGGGAATTTTATCTTGAGAAATTGCGGCAAAATTTACCAGTAAAAATGAAAGTAAAATGATTTTTTTCATGTATAAAATAGCTCGTTAATTATTAAAGCAATATAACAATATGCTAATGAAAGGCATAAAAAAACCTGATTTTCATCAGGCTTTTTAGTTTATATAACGAAAAGTGATTAGTTACCTTTCATTTTATCTGCTGCATTATTTACAGCATCAGCACCAGCTTTTTTAGCTTTATCTACAGCATCACTACCAGCTTCTTTTGCACTTTCTACAGCATCACTTGCAGCATCTTTAACACTATCCACTGCATCTCCTGCGGCTTCTTTAGCGTTATTTACAGCATCACTACCAGCTTCTTTTGCACTATCTACTGCATCTTTTGCAGCACTTTCTACAGCATCAGTAGCATCTTCTACCGCATCACTTGCAGCATCAGCAGCATTCTCTACTGCGTCTTCAGTCTTCTCCTTTGTCTCTCTACAAGAAGTAAATGATAATCCTAGCACAGCAACTAGTGCTAAGCTTAATACAACTTTTTTCATTTTAATAGTTTTAGTGTTAATTTTTGTTAATATACGAAAATATTAATTTCAATGAATTTTTAACATAAATTCACAACTCATTCTTTGCACATCTGTGTTATATATGTATATAATCAAGGATTTGGAGGACAGCACCTCTGTTTTTTTGTATATAATCCTTATTTATACTTCCTTGTTTTTCTCTGATAGAACTGTTATTTATTAACTCATTTATTGTCGATTCGAAAACTTTAGAAGTTGAAACAGAGTTTAATCCTCCGATCTTTATCAATTTTTTTGCCTCTGGAAATTTATCATGATTTTCACCAATCAAAATTGGAATACCAAAAACGGCAGGTTCTAATATATTATGCAAGCCTGTTGAACCAGCTGCTCCTCCAACATATGCAATATCAGCGTAGCTATAGACTTTACTCAAGTAACCAATAGTATCCATAATAAAAACATTGTAATTAGATAAATCCTTGTTATTCATTTCAGAAAAACTGATGGTTTTCAATTCTAGTTGAGAATGCAAAGAAGTTGTGTAACTCGGTTTTATATTATGAGGCGCAATAATAAACTTAATGTTTTGTTTAGAATGATTATTGATAAAATCTATGTACAACTTATCATCTTCTGGCCATGTACTTCCAAAAACGACGCATAGTTTGTCAGCTTTAAATTCTTCAATAAAAGAAACAGAATTATCAACTTTT
>TARA_R110002111_G_scaffold249328_1_pt1 | contig 16186 bp, 13 predicted proteins | sample TARA_R110002111 | Tara Oceans TARA_R110002111 (sample SAMEA4397363) | marine metagenome | biome: Polar Biome; feature: [ZZZ] marine water layer (ENVO:01000295); material: water (ENVO:00002006), including particulate matter (ENVO:01000060) such as... | depth 199 m | reverse complement strand
TTAGCCAAAATGGTTTTTTAAAGCCGTTTATAAATTCTGAATTCACCATTTTTAAAGTCTGTGCTGTTTGTGGTATATGAAGACTTAAAACATCTGCTTTAGCTTTTAATTCTTCGAGAATAACTTGTTTGGCATTGGCATCTCCAACATTAGTTTTTATGTCATGGCACAACACGTTAACATCGAAACCTCTTAGTTTTTTTGCGAAGGCTTTTCCCATATTACCATAACCAATGAGTCCAACGGTTTTTCCATCTAACTCCAGTCCTCTGTTTTCTTCCCGCAACCACTTACCTTGTCTTACTTCTCTATCTGCTTTATTCAGCTTGTTGAAAAGTGATAATAACATACCTAATGCATGTTCACCAACGGCATTTCTGTTGCCTTCTGGTGCAGAAATAAGATGAATTCCTTTTTCTATAGCGTAATCACAATCAATGTTTTCTAATCCTGCACCAACTCTGCCTATAAATTTTAGGTTTTTGGCCGCATCTAAAAATGGTTGATCTATTGTAAATCTACTACGGATTATAAAACCATCGTAATCTGCGATTTTTGCTTCAATTTCTGATTTTGAAGAGGTATAATCTTCATGATTTGTGAATCCTAAATCGTTAAGTTGATTTATGAGTAGTGAATGGTTAGTATCTAAATGTAGTATTTTCATAATAATGCCTGCGAAAGCAGATATGTATTTTTAGGATTCTGACCTCAAAGGTTTTTAAAACCTTTGAAGTCTTTGTTTGTCTATTTATATTTTAGGATATTCAGTTTGAGTTAGTTTATGTTCAACTTTCCCAGTATGTGCTGTGTTCAGTTTTTCAAATAAAAGCACGTGCACTTCTTCGTCGTTTTTAGTTGTTGGATTGTGCTCTATACCTTTTGGAACTACGATTATTTCGCCTGTATTAATGACTTCTGTCCGATCTCTAAATTGCATATAAAGTGTGCCTTTTATTACTTGAAATAATTCGTCTTCGTTATCGTGGCTATGCCACACAAATTCGCCTTTTAATTTCGCCAGAATGACTTGCATATCATCTACCACAGCAATTTGATGTGGATGCCAGTTTTTACTGAATTTTGTAAATTTTTCTGTGATGTTTATAGCTTTCATAGGATAAAGTTACGAAGTTTTGCGTTAAGGATTGAAGTGAAAATCCTTTTGCTTTTTAGCAAAAGATTGTAACGGAAAGCCTGACCCTTGTGGTAACGCCAAAAAAATCCTATATACCAAGAATCATTTTTGCTATTAAAAAATAAATTAAAATACCAAAAACATCATTGCTTGTGGTAATAAACGGACCTGTTGCAACTGCTGGATCGATACCTCTTTTATTTAAAAAAATAGGAATAAATGTACCGATAATTGCAGCCATAATTATTACCGCTACTAGAGCAATACTGATTGTTATAGATACAATATATGGTGTGCCAAATATAAAATGTGTGATAACAATGGCGACAAGCGATATGGCAACTCCATTAACTAATCCTAGTAAAAATTCTTTGAATAATCGTTTAATAATATTACCGTCTATAGTACCATTTGCAATACCTTGAACCACAATTGCTGAAGATTGTACACCAACATTTCCGGCTGTAGCTTGTATTAAGGGTACAAAACTAAGTAATACAACAAAGTTGCCCATGTTGTCATTAAACTGTTCTATAATACTAGCGGCTCCAAGACCTCCAAACATGCCAATAAATAACCAAGGTAAGCGTGCTCTTGTTAGTTTTAGAATACTATCATCTGCTTCTACATCTTTAGAGATACCTGCTGCTAATTGGTAATCTTTGTCTGCTTCGTCACGTATAACATCTATAATATCATCAATGGTAATTCTACCAACAAGTATTTGATCGTCATTGACTACAGGAATGGCTTCTAAATCGTATTTAGCCATTATTTTTGCTACATCTTCTACATCGTCATTAACATGTGCCCAATCCACATTGTCTTTAGCGATATCTGCAATTTTTGTGTCACTTTTAGAAATGATTAAATCTTTTAAAGACAATCTACCAATAAGTTTATCTTTTTTGTCTACGACATAAACTGAGTGAACCCTTGTGACATCTTTAGCTTGACCTCTAATTCTGCGCAAGCAACCAGCAACCGTCCATGTTTCGTAAACCTTTACTAACTCTTTTGCCATAAGTCCACCTGCTGTGTCTTCATCATAGGCTAAAAGTTCTTGAATTTCATCTCTGTGTTCATGATCTTCTATATACGCAATAACTTCCGCTTGTCTTTCTTCAGGAAGCTCTGCAATCATATCTGCAGCATCATCGGTATCTAGTTCTTCTACTTCTTCAGCAATTTCTTTAGTAGAAAGGTTTCTAAGTACTTTTTCTCTAATGTCCTCATCGAGTTCCATTAGGATTTCTGAAGTGGTTTCAGAATCTAGAAGTTTTATTACATATACGGCATCATCTAGATCTAAATCATCAAGAATTTCGGCAATATCTGCATGGTGATACTCATTTAATAAGGTTTTTAGGTCTTTGTCGTTTTCTTCATCGACAAGGATTTCTACCTTTTCAATAAGCTCATCTGTAAGCTGAAATTGTATGTTGTCTTGGATTTCTTCCACTTCGTTTTTGTAGTTTCATTGAACTTCTATTGGCTTAGTGAGACAATAGAGGAGAGTTAATCAACGTCTTTTTCAATCAACGATGTCAGCTCAATAAATTGTGAAACACTTAATTGTTCTGGTCGTTGCCCAAATATAGTATTTGCTTTTAAATTATCCGACAGATTGAATGTTTTTAAACTGTTGCGTAATGTTTTTCTTCGTTGTTGAAAACCTGTTTTTACAACCCTAAAGAATAATTTTTCATCACACGGTAATGTGAAATTATCTTTACGTTTTAATAATAATACACCTGAATCTACTTTTGGTGGAGGATTAAAGACTGTTGGAGGCACTGTAAAAAGATATTCTGCATCATAAAATGCTTGTGTTAAAACAGATAAAATACCATAAACCTTTGAGCCTTCTTTAGAACAGATTCTTAAGGCAACTTCTTTTTGAAACATACCAGAAAATTCAGGTATTTGATGTCTTAGTTCTAAAGTTTTAAACAGAATTTGAGAGGAAATATTATAAGGAAAATTACCAATGATAGCAAAAGGTTTGTCTTTAAAAACGAGATTTAAATCGTATTTTAAGAAGTCTTTTTCTATAATTCTGTCGGCAAGATTTAAGTAATTGTTTTTTAAATAGTCTACGGATTCTGTATCTATTTCTATAACGTGTGTTGTGGTGTCTTTTTTAAGAAGGTATTTGGTTAATACACCCATTCCTGGACCAATTTCTAAGACATCATTGTAGCCCACTAGAGATAAGCTATCTGCAATATCTTGAGCTATTGATTCGTCTTCTAAGAAATGTTGTCCTAGATGTTTTTTTGCTTTTACTTGGTGTTGATTTGCCACAAATACACAATTAGATTTTAAATTTTGAAATACAAAGATACATAGAGCTGTACAGAGATAAGCAGTCTTGTCTGTTTTATTGAATCTATTTGTAGTCTATGACATATTCATCTATGACTTCTAACTCCGTTCTAAACGATAAAACTTTATCTCCAAAACGTTTTAAACCTTCTTGTTTTAAATGCTCTGAATGCTCTGCATAATACGTTTCTAAAGCTTCTCTTGAGTGTGCTCTATATTGTACGGAATAGGTTTCGGATTCGTCATCTTCTACCAAAACTTTTGTTAGTTTGGCTTCTTTAAATTTTCCTGTAGCTAATACTTGTGGAATATGTTCTTTTATCCACTCTAACCATTCCTTGTGGACGCTTTTATCTATGTTTAGGGTAACGTTGTATATGATCATTTTTTATGAATTTGGTGCAAAAATATGGATTTAGAAGTTAATGATTAATAAGTTCTCGCGAATTAGAAAAGACGCAAAGTTGATAATTATATGAACTAGAAATTTTTAAAACAAAACGATAAAGCTACTGAATGAGGTTTAAACCTGAAGACTAAAATACTAGTTGATACTATCTCCTCGTAACATTCTAAACTTTCGTCTTGCTTCTATAAAATAGATACTGTCTTGATGCTCAAATATAATTTTCTCGTAGAGTGCTTTTGCTTCTTCTGGTTTAGCTAAATGCGTATTGTAGAGTTCTGCTAAATAATAATAGGCATCGTCTGCTAAGATTCCATCTCTGTAATCTGTAATAATTTCTTGGTAATTAGCTTCAGCATTAATATATTTCTTCTTTTTTTCGTATAATTTGGCTTGCTGATAAAGGGTTTGGTCTGTAATACTTTCTCCTTTATGTTCTTCTAAAATTTTGTCTAAAAGCGAAATGGCATCGTCCGTTCTATTCTGAAAGGCATACAAATCTGCTTTAGCATATAGTTTTAGAGAGGTCTGTAAAGTATCTTCGAATTTATTATCTGTGATTAATAGTTTTAAATCTAACGCATCATTTGCAATTAATTGCGATGTAGATGATTTTAGAATTTTGAGCTGCGATTCTGCCCAATCAAAATCTCCCTTATAGTAACTTGTTTTTGCGACTTTAAATCTTGCTTCTTGGGCAATGGTACTATTTTTTAGTTCTGCTTGAATTTGAGAATAGAAAATTAAGGCTTCATTAAATTTTTCTTGAAGCACCAAAATATCTGCTAATAGCAACTTTATTTTTGCTTGTCTATATACAGAGATTGGTAATTTTAAACTTTCCTTTAGGAAGCTTGTAGCTTTTGCAGTGTCTTTAAGGTCAAAAGCTAAGAATTTGCCATAAGCTAATTGCAACGGAATGGTGAGTAAAGATTTTCCGTATTCTTTAAAAAGATTATTATAGGTTTCATCGATTTGTTTTAAACCTTTTTCATCTGCATCTTTAGTATCAATTTCGAGAATGTATTGATGTGCAGTTAACGCTGTGGTTTGGTCTTGGGTTGTTTCTAAAACGTAATTAAAAATTGTTTTTGCAGTGTCATCGTCATTATCTTTTCTTGCCGTTTCTGCTAATTCAATAATACGGTCTAAACTTTCTGGATTACGCTTATAAAGTGCTTTTTCTTGAATAAAGGATTTGTTATAGGCTGTTTCTTGAACATATAACCAGCTCAACATATCGTACCAAAAAGGTTTAGGCTCTTGCTGTATTTTTTTTAATAATAATCGCCTTAAATAAATATTGCTTTCGTTCTCATTGTTTTCAGAAATAAACTCACTAATTGCACGTTTAATATCGTTGAGGTAATTGGGTTTGAAATCTACATACTCTATATAGTTTTCAAACATTTTTTCAATATCTCCTTGGTCTCCATAAATGCGAGCTAACTGAATACTATAGTCTCTTTCTGGTGTTAGAATTTTGCCTTTTTCGTAAACCCTAATGGCTTGGTCTAGGAGTGAGTAATCTTCAAATTTTTTGGCAATGGTATAAATGTAATTGGGTTTGTCATCGACCAAAGTAATGGCTTCTTCATACAATTTATTAGCATTTTCTATGCTGTCTTTAAGCTGAGAGTTATAACCCAAAACAACCAGCATTACTGGATTTGGGTTTCTTTTTAATTGTGCTGTAATGATGTTTTGTGCTTCATTATGTTGCTCTAATTGTTGGTGGATATCTACTAGCTTGTAAATATAATTATAGTTGTAGGGTTTCTCTTTTATCAAATTTTCATAAATGATAAGCGCTTTTTTAAATTCTCCTTTTTTATAATAACTGTCTGCTTGTGCTTGACTAGTCTGTGAGAAACTATAGAGGTTAAATGAAATAAAAAGAAAAATAAATAATCGCTGTAGCATGTATATGTTGTTTTTTACAGAACTTAATTTTGTTAATCAGTAACGTGTAAAAGAAAAGATAAGTGTAAATATAACAAATGCTCAACCTAGATATTGTGAAAATAACCATAAAAAAAATGCCTAAACTTTATGTTCAGGCATTTTACCAGCAAAATAAATGTGCTATTAACCATTATTTTTGTAAATATGATTCAATTATTCTGTCTTGGTTCTGTTTTATTATTTCTAAATGAAAGAACAGTTAAAACAAAACTTTGCATACCATTGTAATCAAAGAAATGAGTAGTACAATTCGTTTTAAATTTTTCATAATATAGGTCGTTGTAATTTGGAAATACTAATTTCTAAAAAACAATCAATAAAAACGAAGAAATACATAAATAATCGCTGAAATACATTTAATTTTAACAAATGAGATATTTACAAGTGATTTTTAATGCGTTAAGAAATCATATCAAAACCAGTATAAGGTACCAAAACCTCCGGAATTTTTATACCATCTTCAGTCTGATAATTCTCCAAAATACCTGCTAATATTCTAGGCAATGCTAGAGAGCTACCATTTAAAGTATGGCATAATTCGTTTTTACCTTCACTATTTTTAAAACGTAATTTTAAACGATTGGCTTGAAACGTTTCAAAATTAGAAACTGATGATACTTCTAACCAACGGTCTTGGGCTGTAGAGAATACTTCAAAATCATAGGTTAATGCCGATGTAAATCCTAAATCTCCACCACATAATCTTAAGATTCTATATGGTAATTTTAAATCTTGTAATATACCTTTTACATGATTTACCATACTATCTAATGCTTTATAAGAATTATCAGGATGTTCAACTCTAAGTATTTCAACTTTATCAAATTGATGCAAACGATTTAATCCTCTAACATGGGCACCATAACTTCCAGCTTCACGTCTAAAACAAGGTGTATAGCCAGTAATACTAATTGGTAAATCGCTTTCATTTAAAAGTGTATCTCTAAAAATATTGGTCGCAGGTACTTCTGCTGTAGGAATTAAATATAGGTTATCTAAAGTGACATGATACATTTGTCCTTCTTTGTCTGGTAATTGACCAGTTCCAAATCCAGAAGCTTCATTTACCAAATGTGGTACCTGGTATTCTGTGTAACCGGCTTCAGTGTTTTTATCTAAAAAATAAGCAATAAGTGCACGTTGTAATCTTGCGCCTTTACCAATATACACAGGGAAACCAGCTCCAGTAATTTTGTTTCCTAATTCAAAATCAATGATATTATACTTTTTAGCGAGTTCCCAATGTGGTAATGCAGCATCGTGAAGTTTTGGTATGTCACCTTCTCTAAACGTTTCTTCATTATCCTCATCTGTATTTCCTGCAGGTACAATAGGGTTTGGTACGTTAGGAATCTTGTAAAGCAACTCAGAAAGCGCTTCTACTTTATCGTTAAGCTCTTGTTCAAAATTTTTAGTAGCTTCTTTTAATTGAGTTGTTTTTTCTTTTAAAATATTTGCTTTTTGTACTTCCCCAGATTTAAATAAGTTTCCAATTTCTTTAGACAAAGCATTAGATTCTGCTTTTGTATTATCTAAAGACGTTTGTAGTGCTTTTCGGTCTTCATCAAAAGCAATAGCTTCATTAATCATTTCTGTAGCATCTATATTTCGTTTCGCTAAACGTGCAATGATGTCTTCTTTATTCTCTCTGATAAAAGCAACTTGTAACATATCTTTTAATTTAGGTTATATACCAATTAAGCTCAGTAAAAACAAGGAACAAAAGTAAAAATAAAATGAGCAGAAAAAAATATAAATGGGTCTATTTTGACGTGTGAATTTGGGCTTGGTCGAATTTTACTAATTATCACAGACAAAAGAACTTAGGGGATTTCTGTTTTGTCAGTTTTGATTAGTTATAATTAATAAAAATTGGTCTTATTTTTTTCTAGTATTATTATCAATAGTCAACTCTGAAGGCAAGATCCAATTATGATGTTTAAAATGAGACCATTCAACATTTGCAAGATCCACTTTTGGGTCTATAAATTGTTTTGAAGGTTTACCATTAACACTTACATAACATTTTACAAATACTTTAATAGGGATATTTTTTTTAGCAAAATCTTGTTTGAGGTGTTGTGCAAATTGCCAAATAACATCTGGTTTTGTGCTAGCACCTCGTTGTTGTTTTGGAGTAAGGTAATCATCTAATTTAATAGGAATAGCTTTGTTCGTGTCAGCGTTTATTACAGAATAGGTTATTCTGCCACTTTTTGAGCGCAACATCATTCGCCAAGATAAGCGATGACCTTCTTCTGTCCATAACACATTGTCTTCTATAAAGTGATGTCTTAGAGGTAAGACAATTTGGACAATAAAGTAAATTGAAAATAAGGTTACTAATACGGTTTTGTACTTTGGAATTGTGATGGCTTCAGCTTCATAAAACGGTTTATTTTTTAAGAATAAATTCCTAATAATTTTAGGGTCAAAAAAGAATAAGCTAAACGCTAAAGACATATAAGGAAATATGCCAATTTGAAATACAATAGAATTAAATAAGTGAAAGAATATAGAGGCAAAGAAGGCGTATTTTCTTGTGGGTTTAAAAAGCAATAGCGGAATAATTAAGCCATCGAATAATATTCCTCCATAAGCTAAGATATAATGTATGGTGTTTTGTTGTAAAAGTTCACCAACTATGGGATAATTGGCCTTATTTCTCATTAGAATTGCTATTACTGAAGCATCTAACCAATCTGGATATAATTTGGCTAATGAAGCATAGGTGTACAGAATAAATAGCTGAAGCACAAATACCCATTTACACCAACTAGGCATTGAAATACTTTTGAGTGAAGGTTTCTGTTTTACATCAATAGAAGCATAGCGATGTGCTGGCATAAAAACCATTAAGAAACTTAATAAAACCAGAAGGTAATAATGATTGTTATAAGACGATTTTTGCATGAGGTAAGTAGTCGTCCACATCAATGCAAACATAAGCATGCTAAATCGGTATTTGTAACCTAACATAATGAAGAGCCCAAATATTCCCATTACTATGTAATAAACATACATCCAATTTCCAGGAAGTGGTTGTAACCATTCAAAACCAATAAATGAAAATGTGAATTCCGGATCTATTAATGTACGTTTTACCCATCCAGTAAAAATGGCACCAACAGCTTCTAAAAAACAAAGTAAACCAAAGATAATTCTGAATACTATGAGTCCGGAATTGTCAATATGTTTAAATAAGAATTTAATCATTTATGGTTTTTATATAATCTGAAGCATTTTCCATATCTTTTTTTAACTGGGTTTTTAAGGCTTCGAGATTTTTAAATTTTTCTTCGCTTCTCAGGCGTTTAAGAAATTCAATTTTTAATTCAGAATTATAGATGTCTTTATTAAAGTTGAAAAAATGAACTTCAATTGAGCGTGTTTTTCCATTAACGGTTGGGTTAGTCCCAATATTCATCATTCCGAAAACCGTTCTGTCTTCAATTTTAGATTTAACAACATAAACACCATCACTTGGAATGAGTTTGTATGTTGCTGTGATATTAATATTTGCTGTTGGGAAATTGATGGTTCTCCCCAAGCCTTTACCTTTAATTACTGTACCTGTAATAAAAAAATTATAGCCTAAATATGAGTTAGCCAAATCAACTTCTCCTTGGTTTAAAGCTGTTCTGATTTTGGTAGAGCTTACAGTGACGTCTTTAATATCTTGCGCTGAAATTTCTTCAACTTTAAAATCGTAAAGTTTAGCAAATTCTTTCAAGTCTGTAATGTTGGCGCTTCGGTTTTTACCAAAATGATGGTCGTATCCAATAACTATTTGTTTGGTGTTTAGTTCATCTACCAAGATTTGTTTTACGTAATCTTGAGCTGAAAGGTTGGCAAACTCTTTGGTGAATTTTTTAACAATGACCTCTTTAATACCAAAGGTTTTTAGCAATTCTATACGCTCTTCAATAGTGTTTAGTAACTTAATTGAATCATCTTTTTGAAGCACCATTCTAGGGTGTGGAAACAACGTGAGTACCACAGGAATATAGCCCTTGGCTTCTGCAAGTTGCACCACTTGTTTTAATATCTTTTGATGCCCAATATGGATGCCATCAAAGGTGCCTATGGTTGTTACTTTTGCTAAATTTGAAGTCAATTTTAAAGGGTATTGCTGTTTTTTATAATTAATATAAGTTTTGAAAACAAAGCTACATTATTATTTTCCATTAAATTGATTCATTGTTGTATTTACACCTGCTAGTGCAAAAGATTTAATAAGCTCTGCAGAAATTGTTAAGCGTTCTTTTAATTTTGAATTCTCATCTTCATTCCATTCGCCTAAAACGTAATCTACTTGTCTTCCTTTGCTAAATTCATCACTAATACCAAATCTAAAGCGGTTATATTTTACGGTTTGCAATTTGTCTTGTGTGTCTTTTAGTCCATTATGTCCTCCGTCACTGCCTTTTGTTTTTAATCTAAGTGATCCAAAGGGTAGATTTAAATCATCAGTAATAACAAGCAGATTTTCTAATGGAATATTTTCTTTCTCTAGCCAGTATTTTATGGCTTTACCGCTGAGATTCATAAAAGTGCTAGGTTTTAAAAGAATAAGAGTTCTTCCTTTTATTTTGAAAGTGGAAATGTCACCAAGTTTTACAGTTTCAAATGTAATATCGTTTGTTTCTGCTAAATAATCAAGAATTTTAAAACCAATATTATGTCTGGTATTGGCGTATTTTTCTCCGATATTTCCTAATCCAACTATTAAGAATTTTTTCATTTTGTCTTCTTCCGTTAATTCTGCTTTATTACTAAAGCCAAGCCATTGTTTAATAGCCTTCCACATAATTACAATTTGTGTAAAAATAAAAAAAGCATCCTATAAATAGAATGCTTTTTTAAAATTTGAAAATAGGAAATATCTATTCTTTTACTGCAGCTACATCGTCAGTCTCAGTTGCTGGCACATCTTCTGCTTCAGTTTCTTCATCTTCATCATCAACAATAACTGCTAATCTACTACGTCTTACTTGGCAAACAACAGTATTGTCTGGGTGTAAGAATTTGTAATCTTCGTTTTCTAATTCAGTGATATAGAATTTACTTCCAATTTTTAATGGAGTAATATCTATCTCAATAAAATCTGGTAATTTAGAAGGAATAGCTTTTACTTTAAGTTTACGGTAAGGCATTCTTAAGTTTCCACCATTCATTACACCTTTAGAAGATCCTATTGTTTTAACAGGGATTTCCATAGTAATCGCTTTATTATCAAAAATTTGATAAAAATCGACATGTATAATTCTATCTGTTACTGGGTGAAACTGAATATCTTGCATTACTGCATTGTATTCTTCACCGTTATCTAAGGCAATCACAACTGTATGTGCGTTAGGTGTATATACAAGTTTTGAAAAAGCCAGTTCTGGTGATGAGAAATGCAATGGCTTGTCTCCTCCGTAAATAACGCAAGGAACCTGACCAGCATTACGTAAGGCTTTAGTTGCCTTTTTGCCTACGCTTTCTCTTTGAGATCCGTTAATTGTAATTGATTTCATTTTTTAAATGTTTGTTTAATAAAAATTTAATTCCCTCATTTTGAGGGCTGCAAATTTAGACATAATATCTGAAAATACTAGTGTTATAGTACTATTTTTTATTGAAGCCTAATTTACTAAACAAGGAAGATGATTTGAGGCTATGTTTGAGGCGTTTCTTTCTCATTCAAAAACTCCAAGACACCTTTTGTTTGCAGTTGCTAGGACATTATCGCTTTTATTATGTAGTTATTTGAAAGCTATGAATTACATCACAAATTTATTACTAATAGATTCGTTGTGATGTACATGATGCATTACTTCTGCAAATAAATCGGCACAACTTAATACTTTTAATTTTTTGCTTTCTTGCTTTAAAGGAATAGAATTGGTTACAATTAATTCCTCAAGTTTAGAGGCTTCAAGTTTTTCATAAGCAGAACCAGATAATATAGGATGTGTACAAATAGCTCTTACACTTAAGGCACCACGTTCCATCATTAAATCTGCAGCTTTAGTTAATGTGCCAGCTGTATCTACCATATCATCTACTAAAACTACATTTTTACCTGTAACATCACCAATAAGTTCCATGTGCGAAATTACATTAGCTTTTGCACGTTGTTTATAACAAATAACAACATCACTTTTTAACGCTTTAGAATAAGCATAAGCTCGTTTAGAACCTCCCATATCTGGAGAGGCGATGGTTAGGTTGTCTAGGTTTAAACTTTTTAAGTATGGTAAAAATATAGTGGATGCAAACAAATGATCTACTGGCTTTTCAAAAAATCCTTGAATCTGATCTGCATGTAGATCCATTGTAATAATACGAGTTGCACCAGCAGCTTCTAACATTTTAGCTACTAATTTTGCCGCAATTGGTACTCTAGGTTTGTCTTTTCTGTCTTGTCTGGCCCAACCGAAATAAGGCATAACCGCAGTGACGTGTCTTGCCGAAGCACGTTTTGCTGCATCTATCATTAAGAGCATTTCCATTAAATTCTTTGGTCCTGGATGAGTGGATCCTATAATAAAAACACGTGTACCTCTAATAGATTCTTCATAAGATGGCTGAAATTCACCGTCACTATAAGTAGATGTAATTACATTCCCTAATTTTACTCCATAGGCTTTAGCAATCTGTTCTGCAAGGTATGTACTTTGTGTACAAGCAAAAATTTTGGCTTCTTTGGCTTCGTATGACATTTGTTTTCAGTTATTTAGTTGGTGGTTTGGTGTGTTTTTATTTTCATTCAAATTTAGAAAAATTATTTGCTTCAAAAAATTATAAAACCTACTAATTTTGATTGCTTGACGGAAATAATTTTCTATTTTTGCAGTCCTAATTGCTAAAGCAAAGCGGAAGTACCTATCAAAGGTAGAGTTGGTAGATTTAATTACCAATTATAATCGCTCAAGTGGTGGAATTGGTAGACACGTTGGATTCAAAATCCAATGTCGCAAGACGTGTGGGTTCGATTCCCACCTTGAGTACAAGTAAAAACCTCAACTATTTAATTTTAAATAGATTGAGGTTTTTTTTGTTGCTGTAATTAATAATTTGTCCTATTTTTCCGAATAAAATTATATTAATCCAATGACATTAATGTTTATGCACTTAAAAAAAACCTTTCTAATAGCTTTCGTTTTTCTTATAGCTACTTCCTTATACTCTCAAACTGAATTTAAGAAAGGAGTATTTATTACAGATACTAATGATAAAGTAGAATGTTTTATTAAAAGTATGGACTGGAAAAGTAATCCTACAGAATTTAAGTATAAACTCACCGAAAATGGCGAGATTAAAACAGGTTTTATTGAAGGGGTGAAGGCTTTTGAGATTTATGATATTTCTAAGTACACAAGAGCAACAGTAAATATTGATCGATCAAGTAGCAACCTTAATAAACTAACAACAGATAAGAATCCCATATTTAAGGAGGAGCAACTTTTTCTTAAAGTGATAATAGAGAGCGAAGCCAGCTTGTATTACTACGAAGATGGTAATTTAAAACGCTTTTTTTATAATCTAGAAAATGAGAAAATAGAACAATTGGTTTATAAAGAATATCTTTTTGAAGCTGATCTCATAAATGAAAATAATCATTATAAGCAACAGTTGTTAAATTCATTAAAATGTAAAGATATTTCAATGAATAGTATAAAAAGCTTAAGCTATACTATAAAAGATTTGTCTAAACTCTTTGAAAAATACAATGCTTGCGTTGGCGGTGAGCTTGTTAATTTTGAGAAAAAAGAAGAAAGAGATTTGTTTAATTTTAGAGCAAAATTAGGTTTGGGGAGAGCTTCTTTGTCTATTAAGAATTCAGTAGATCCAGATCAAAATGCAGATTTTGACAATGCGATTTTGTTCAGATTTGGAGGAGAGTTAGAAATGATTTTACCTTTTAATAATGATAAATGGGCTATTGTAATAGAGCCAAGTTATCAGAGTTATTCGTCTAAAACAGAAGTTGATATTCGTTATCCTGGGGAAAATCAAGCTGACACATACACTTATGAAGCTTCATACTCAACAATAGAATTGCCAATTGGTTTAAGGCATTACTTCTTTTTGAATGAGGACTCTAAGATTTTTGTTAATGCTTTTTACACTTATTTTCACACCTTAGATTCTTCAATGAAAATTAGATATGGAACAGAATTAGATGTTGAAAAAGGAGGATTATTATCAATAGGTTTAGGTTACAGCTATAAAAAGTTAAGTGCAGAATTCCGACTTGAAAACTCTCGTCAGCTTCTTGGTCAATATCGTTATTGGGACTCAAATTATAAACAAGTAACATTACTATTTGGATACCAACTTTTTTAAAGAAGCGGGTATGTAATAATACACTTATTAAAACAGCTCAGAAGCAATAGTTTTAATATTATCACTTTTTCCCATAGAGTAATAATGTAATACAGGAATGCCTGCCTTTTGAAGTTCTTTAGATTGTTGAATACACCATTCAATACCTACTTCTCTTACTTGTTTATTGTCCTTGCATTTTACAATAGATATAATAAGATCTTCAGGTAGATCTACGTGAAAACGATGTGGAATTAAATTCAATTGTTTTTTGGTTGAAATTGGTTTTAAACCTGGAATAATAGGAACAGTAATGCCTTCTTTTCGGCATTTAGCAACAAAGTCGAAATACTTCTGATTATTAAAAAACATTTGGGTAACAATATAGGTAGCTCCGTTTTTTATTTTCTTTTTTAAGAAATGAATATCACTATCTAAACTTGGTGCTTCCATATGTTTTTCTGGATAAGCAGCAGCTCCAATACAAAAATTTGTGGCAGAACTATTCTGTAATTCTTCATCCAAATATTGCCCGTTGTTCATCTCTTCAATTTGAGAGATTAATTCATTGGCGTAAGAATGACCTTCCTTTTCGGGTTTAAAGTAAGTTTCACTTTTAACCGCATCTCCACGCAGTGCCATTACATTTTCAATACCTAAGAAATCTAAATCAATCAAAAAGTTTTCAGTATCTTCTTTTGTAAAACCACCACATAATATATGAGGAATTGCGTCAACACCATATTTATTTTGAATTGCAGCACAAATCCCTACAGTTCCAGGTCTTTTCTTTACAACTTGTTTTTTTAGAAGCCCATTTTCAACTTCTTTAAAGACGTATTCTTCTCTATGATATGTGACATCAATAAAAGGTGGTTTAAACTCCATTAAAGGATCTATATTGTTGAAAATAGATTGAATGTGCTGTCCTTTTAAGGGAGGCAAAATTTCAAATGAGAATTGCGTTTTTCCGTTAGCGTTTTCGATGTGTTCTGTTACTTTCATGTGTTTAAACTTATTGCTTTTCAATGGTCACATGCTGTTCGCTATTAATCATTCATGTAAAAATGATAAAGTTTTGAACATGCTCGTTTCATACTATTGTCTGCGAAAGCAGGTATCTCTTTAATGTTTAATCTTATTTATTGACCTGCAAGGTTTTTAAAACCTGCAAGGTCGATAATCATAATTCTATTAATCTGCAATATTTGGACTCAACCATTTAGTTGCTTCTTCATTTGAAATGTTTCTTCGTTTAGAATAATCTTCAATTTGGTCTTCTTTAATCTTTCCAAGACCAAAATATTTAGCCTCAGGATTCCCCAAATAATAACCGCTTACACTTGCAGCTGGCCACATGGCTAAACTTTCTGTAAGCTTAACTCCGATATTTTCTTCGACATTTAAAAGTTTCCATATAGTTGTCTTTTCTATATGGTCTGGACAAGCAGGATAACCAGGTGCTGGTCGTATTCCTTTGTAGTTTTCCTTAATTAAATCGTCGTTAGATAAGTTTTCGTCATTAGTATAATTCCAATGTTTAGTTCTTACTTCCTTATGTAAATATTCTGCAAAGGCTTCAGCTAATCTATCAGCTAATGCTTTAATCATAATCGAATTATAATCATCGTGTTCTGCCTCAAATTTTGCTGCTAATTCTGCTGTTCCAAATCCGGTAGATACACAGAAGCATCCCATGTAATCTTGTTTTCCTGAGGCTTTCGGTGCAATAAAGTCTGATAAGGCGATGTTTGGTTTGCCTTCAGATTTTTTAGATTGCTGACGAAGAGTTAAGAATTTATAAATTTCTTCTTTGTTCTCGACTGCGCTCGAACTGGCAGAAGAAATCTCAATATCATCATCATTAACCGTATTGGCTTCAAACAATCCAAAAATGGCTTTCGCTTTTAATAACTTTTCGTCAAAAATACGTTTTAGTAAAACTTGTGCATCAGCAAACAATTCTGTGGCTTGTTCGCCAACAACAGTGTCTGTTAATATATCTGGATATTTGCCATGTAAATCCCAACTTC
>TARA_R110002111_G_scaffold16141_6_pt1 | contig 16255 bp, 8 predicted proteins | sample TARA_R110002111 | Tara Oceans TARA_R110002111 (sample SAMEA4397363) | marine metagenome | biome: Polar Biome; feature: [ZZZ] marine water layer (ENVO:01000295); material: water (ENVO:00002006), including particulate matter (ENVO:01000060) such as... | depth 199 m | reverse complement strand
TGGAACTGATAACCAAACTATTGACAACTTAAGCTTATCTGGAACAATTCTCAGACTCTCACTCGAAGATGATGGACAGCCTTTACAAACAGTTAATCTTGCATCGCTTCAAGACGGAACTGGTACCGATAATCAAAACCTATTAACACCTAATTTAACTGGAACAACCTTAAATTTAGGTATAGAAAACGGAACAGGAACTTCTATTAATTTAGCTCCATTACAAGATGGAATTGGAACAGATGACCAAAATATTCAAAACCTATCATTTAATTCATCTACAAACATTCTTACAGTTGGTATAGAAAATGGCACTGCGCAAAACGTAAATTTATCGGCATTAGATAGTGGTGGAGATATTAACCAAGTTAATGCAGGCACTGGGCTTACTGGAGGAGGAACAATAGGTAATGTAACACTTAATGCCGTTGGCACAAATGGACTTACAACTAATGCAAATGATATTAGGCTTGGTGGAAGTCTTATTCAGAATACAACAATAGCCAACGGAGTTAACGATTTAAATATAAATATAAACAGTACTGGAACATTTAAAGTACAAGATGCTGGCGTTAATAAACTTGAAGTTAATGCCTTTGGTGATACTGTCCTTGGTGGTGACCTATATATAAGAGATGAAAATTCTAACTCTACATCTACAGTAATAGCAAGATTTATAGATGATGCAGATGATGGTAGACTTCAAATAATGGAAAACGGAATTGTTTCAGTTGACTTAGATACCAATTCACAATTTGTTTTTAACGAACAAGGACTAGATAGAAATTTTAGAATAGAATCAAATGCAAATAGTGGAATGTTTAACCTTGACGCAGGGCTCAACAGAGTATCTATAGGCGCTGTTAATAATGCAGGCACCTTTAATGTTACAGGTAATTCTTTCTTTTCTGATGATATTTACCTTAGAGACGGTTCTGTAAGCGGAGGAGATATATTAGCCAGACTTTATGATAGTGCCGACGATGGTGTTTTAGATCTTTACCAAGATAACGCCGTAAATCACAGAATACATGGTAATGGAGCTACTGTTTTTAATGAACTTGGAACAGCAGTAAATGATTTTAGAATGGAGTCGGATACAAGACCCTATTTATTTTGGTTAGATGCTAGTGCAAATGTTATAAGATTTGGAAATAATGATACTGCTGGATATGCAGAGAACGGGAATACAAGAACGGTAAATTCATTAAGCACTACAATAAACTATGTTGCAGATTTTGAACTTGGCGGAAACAATAGAGATACAACAGTAGGAATTGGAAGTACAGAGTTCTTACATGATGCTGGTAATTTATACGTTATGCTTCATGGAAGATTATTACCGTATGATGATAATGCAAGATCTTTAGGCACTTCAAATTGGAGATGGCAATCACTTTGGGCAGTAGATGGTACAATTAACACCAGCGACCTAAGGCAAAAAAAGAATATTAAACCTTTAGAATATGGTTTAGATAAGTTAATGCAAATAGAGACTATTACGTACAAATGGAAAGATGCAACCAACCAAGCTACTAAGATTGGCTTTTCTGCACAAAACTTATTAGAAACTATTCCTGAGGTTGTTGTAACAGAAGAATCTGTAACTATAGATGAAGAAACAGGTGCAGAAGAAATGCGTCCTGTAACAAATCTAGGTGTGTATTACTCGGATATTATTCCTGTAACTGTAAAAGCCATACAAGAACTAAACACCAAAGTAAAAAAATTAGAAGCCGAAAACTCAAACTTAAAACAACAATTAAGCAAGTTAGAACAGTTAGAAGCAAGACTTTTAGCTTTAGAAGAAAATACTAATACAATAGAAGATTAAAAAATTAATAATTGTTTAAAGAACGATTATGTTTTTGAGGAAAAAGTCGCTGTAGGGAGCGGCTTTTTCGTTTTCAGCCATTGATATAAATCGTTCCATATACTATTCACTAAAGAAAAGGGGGCATTCACTAAAAAAAACTAAAATCTTAGTATACTTAATGTAATTTTATAGTGCTATTAATCTTAGTAAAATTATTGAGTTTTGAAAAAAGTCGCTGTAGGGAGCGACTTTTTCTTTTTAAAACCACTTTATGGTCCATCTTGCCAATTTCTCCTTAAAACCACTATAAGGAGGAAATAACAATTCAGTGACTCCAAACGTATGTTGCTTCATTACCGAACGTTCATTACTAAATGCCTTAAACCCAAAAAAACCATGACTTTTACCAATGCCACTATTGTTAGTGCCTCCAAACGGTAGATTATGATTAGCATAGTGCAGCACACTATTATTAATACACGTCCCTCCTGCCCTAGTATTATTCATTATTTTTTTAGTATTGGCTTTGCTTTTACTATAAATATAGAGTGCTAGTGGTCGTGGCTTGGACTTAATGTACGTAATTGCTATATCTAAATTATTAAAAGTGACTATAGGTAAAATAGGTCCAAAGATTTCATCTTCTAATAATTTAGCTTCCGGTTTTAAATCTGAAATAATAGTGGGTTCTATAAATTTTGAAGCACTATCGATTTCACCTCCTACTTCAAACTTTGCATTTAGAGTTCTTGCGTTTTTGAGATAAGAACTTAAACGGTCAAAATGTTTATCGGTTACTATTCTTCCGTAAGAATCTGATGTCCTTGGATTGTCATCGTAAAATGTATTAAGCCACTTTTTACAAGCGTCTATAAATTGAGGTTTTATACCTTCATCTATCAACACATAATCTGGAGACACACAAATCTGTCCACAATTCAGAAATTTTGCCCACATAATCTTTTTTGCGGCTTTATCAATATTAGCAGTTTTATCTACTATATTTGGAGACTTCCCTCCAAGTTCTAAGGTTACAGAAGCCAAATGTTTAGATGCCGCTTCCATAACTATTTTTCCTACGTTTGGCGAGCCTGTAAAAAAGATATGATTAAAAGGAAGTTTTAACAACTGGGTAGAGACCTCAACCTCTCCTTGTACCAAAGCCACTTCATCCTCTGAAAACACATCTGCAATAATTATAGACATAAGATCCGAAGAATGAGGAGTCATCTCAGAAGGCTTAATAATAACTGTATTACCTGCAGCTATAGCAGATACTAAAGGACCAAAAGTAAGATTGAAAGGAAAATTCCAAGGTGAAATAATTAAACAAACTCCTTTAGGCTCATATGCAATATGAGAGCTAGAGCCTAACATTGATAATGGTGTTGCAACACTTTGCTTCCGCATCCATTGGTGTAAATGCTTTTTAGCATGTTTAATATCTCCAATGATGGCATAGATTTCTGTGAGCTCTGCTTCTACTACCGGTTTACCCAAATCCTTTTGCAAGGCTTCTTGGATCTGTGCTCTATAGGTCGTCTCAATTGCACGTTGCAAAGCATTCAACGTCTTAATTCTTTGTTTGTAAGTACGATTACCTATAGTATATTGATTGTTGTATTGTTTAGAAAACAATTCATAATATGGATTATTACTAAAGTCATTCATCATATAAGTTCTATTTATGCCCTTTTCGAGTTGATTTCATGCATTTCGTCGATACAACTAAATAAGAAGTGTTTTTTATCCTATAAATAGTGTTGTTTAGCATTAAACTCACTGATTTCAAAGGGCTAACAACGCAATTTATGTATTTCATCGAGGTTTTTTACCTGCGTCCTCCTGTTATCTATTTATCGACCTGTTTCATCTAAAAATTTCAGCTACACTCAGGATGTTCTGTTTCTTTGACTCGAAGTTAAAACAAATATAACTTCTTACGATTATGAAAAATGCTTTAATCTTCATATTATTCTTAACAGTATCTTTTACAGGATTCGCACAACAAGAAGTAACAGTTAGTACTGAAACTGAAATTGTTGAAACAGTTAAAGAAGAAAATGCATCAGCTAAAACCATTAATGTTTCTGCAGAAGTAAAAGCTAAGGTTTTAAAAATGAATCGTAAAAAGAGTAATGAAATTATCAGTATCAAAGCTTACAGAAAGAGTCTTCAAATTAAAGTTAAGACCGTAAAGCTTTGTTAAGCAATAACAAAAAATGCTATTAACCATATATATATATATATTGCTATTAACCATATATTGTTGAAAAAAAAGCCGAAACGTAAGTTTCGGCTTTTTTATTTTTATACATTCAGATCTAAAATACCTGAAATAGTGTTCTTTTAATCTGCATAGTTTAATTCACCATTCGCTTCTTGCTCTTTAAATTTCTTTACCAATTCTAAAGCATCCGGAATCACATCACTACACAATATAATAAGAGAACCTTTTACGGCATTCTTAACCGCATATTTAATCGCCTCTTTTTCTGATGGAATGATAGTCGTCTTCTTATTAGGATCTCGTTTCTTAATACCATCATCGAGCATTTTAATCAATTCTTGCTCTGTTTTACCTCTTAAGCGTTTGTCTTGTCTAATTATAATTTCATCAAACATATCGGCAGCAATAGCGCCTATTTCGTTGTTATCTTCAACACGTCTATCTCCAATACCTGCAATGATTCCTACTTTTACCGTTGCTTCAAGTTCATTTGTAAAGTTCTGTAAAGCTCGCATTCCGGCTGGATTATGTGCATAATCTAATAATATCGTAAAATCTTTAAATTCAAATAAATTTAAGCGTCCTGGTGTTTGTGCTGCTGAAGGAATAAAGGTTTCTAAACCGGCTTTCATATCTTCGATACTTATGCCTTGCACATGTGCTCCTAAGATGGCTGCTAGTACATTTTGAATCATGAATTTTGCTTTCCCTCCGTAAGTCAATGGAATATTTTCAGCTTTCATTAAACGCATTTTCCATTCCCCTCTACAAATAGTTACATAACCATTCTCATAAACTGCTGTAATACCATTTAAGCGTTGTAAAGCCTTAATGTGTGGATTATTCTCATCCATAGAAAACAAGGCCACATTACAATCTAAATTGCGTCGCATGTCATACACCAAATCATCATCGGCATTCAAAATCGCATAGCCATCTGGTAATACCGTTTCTGGCACTACTCCTTTTACTTTCGCCAATTGCTCTATGGTATGAATCCCTTTGAGACCCAAATGATCGGCTGCCACATTGGTTACAATAGCCACATCACATTTTTTAAAGCCCAAACCGGCTCTTAACAAACCTCCACGTGCACATTCTAAAACTGCAAAATTCACCGTTGGATCTTTTAAGACAAACTCTGCACTTGCAGGACCTGTACAATCACCTGTCATTAATAAGCGATTCTGAATATAAACACCATCACTAGTAGTATAACCCACGCGATAGCCATTCATTTTAGCAATATGTGCTATTAATCTTGAAGTGGTCGTTTTTCCATTGGTACCTGTAATGGCAACGATTGGAATACGACCTGTATCTCCTTTTTGAGGAAATAATTTATCAATTACAGGAGCCGCCACATTACGAGGCAATCCAGATGTTGGTGCCAAGTGCATTCTAAATCCAGGACCTGCATTCACTTCTAACACAGCTCCTCCTGTATCAGATAAGGGTTGCGAAATATCCGTAGTCATAATATCGATACCACAAATATCTAAGTCAATAATTTTTGAAATACGTTCTGCCATACTCACATTAGAAGGGTGAATAATATCGGTAATATCTTCAGCAGTACCTCCTGTGCTTAAATTAGCTGTGTCTTTTAAAATTAAACGTTCACCTTCTGCAATAACAGAATCTAAAGTATAACCAGCATCTTTAATAATGGTTTTGGTTAATTCGTTTACTGTAATCTGTGTTAATACATTTTCATGTCCAAAGCCACGACGCGGATCACTATTCACTTTATCAATCAATTCTTGTACTGTAGACGTACCATCTCCAATAACATGAGCAGGAGTTCTAATCGCTCCAGCCACTAACTTATTATTAATAACCAGCAATCTATAATCCTGACCTACGATAAATTTCTCAACGATAATCGCACCACTTTTAGAACTTTCTTTCGCATGATGAAAAGCCGCTAAAGCATCCTCATAATTTTGAATATCTACAGTGATACCACGACCGTGATTGCCATCAATAGGCTTAATAACTAAGGGATAACCAACATAACGACACGCCTCTTCTAAACTGCGTTCTCGTCTAATAATATCTCCACGAGGCACTTCAACCTCAGCTTGTTCTAATAAATACTTGGTATCTTCTTTATCACAAGCCAACTCTACTCCAATACTACTTGTTTCAGACGTAACGGTTGCTTGAATACGTTTTTGATTCGCACCATAACCCAACTGACAAAGCGAATATTTATTAAGACGAATCCAAGGAATACCTCTCGCTTCCGCTTCTGCAACAATAGAACCTGTGCTTGGCCCTAAACGATCCGCTTCACGCAATTCTCTCATTTCCTGAATATCTTCAGACATATCATAATCCTCTCCAGCAATTAAGGCTTCACATATTCTAACAGCAGCTTTAGCAGCAAAGCGTCCAACAGATTCTTCCATATATGAAAAAACAACACTGTACACACCTTTTTCTCCATAACCACGTGTGCGCCCAAAGCCAGTATCCATGCCTGCAAGGGTTTGAATTTCTAAAGCGATATGCTCAATAATATGACCCATCCATGTACCTTCATCAACACGCATAAAAAAACCACCTTCACAACCTTCCGAACAACGATGCGAATACATACTCGGAAACATGGCTTTTAAGCGCTCCGGAAAGCCGTCAATCTTGTTAGAGGGTAATTCTTCCATCTCTTCAAGATCGAGAACCATTACAATTAATTTATGTCTCCTTACTGACCAATAATTAGGTCCTCTCATCGCATTAATTTCGCGTATTTTCATGTTAGTTGGTTTGTTTTAGTTATTGAAAGATTCTAAATATAGTATTTTTCACTAAAAAAATTGGCTTATTTTTGCGCAATATTTTTAGATGAAAATTATGCAGAAGATTAAAGGAACCCTAATACCAATTGGCGGAAATGAAGATAAAGGTATTGAGGAAAGTGAAATTTACACTTTAGAATTTATTGATGATGGTATTTTGTTCCATGTGGTAGAAGCCGCTGGTGGTGTTGACGCAAACATTGTAGTGATCCCAACAGCATCAAGTATTCCGGTTGAAGTTGGTGAAAATTACTTAACTGCATTTTCTACTTTAGGTTGTAAACATGTTGAAATCTTAGACATTCGTTCTAAAGAAGATTCTGAAACCGAACATGCCATTGAATTGATTAAAAATGCGGATTGTGTGATGCTTTCTGGTGGTGACCAATCTAAAATTACAGATAAAATTGGAGGTACAACGATTCATTCGATTTTAATAGAACGTTATAAAAACGATGAAGGTTTTGTTATTGCAGGCACCAGTGCTGGCGCTATGGTAATGGCTAATGAAATGATTGCAGGCGGAAGCGCTTCTGAATCCTTTATTAAAGGAGCTGTAAATATGTATAAAGGTTTAGGATTGATTCCTGAATTAATTATTGATACTCATTTTATTCGTCGTGGTCGTTTTGGAAGACAGTCTGAAGCGGTTGCTAAATTCCCGAATCTTATTGGATTTGGACTCGCTGAAGATACAGGTATGATTATTAGAAATGGAAATGAATGTACCGTAATTGGTTCTGGGATGGTCATTGTTTTTGATGGAAGTACATTAACTCATAATAACGAAAAAATTCTTAAAGAAGGTACACCTATGACGATGGCTAATCTTACGATTCACGTACTTTCTAATGGTGATGAATACAATATTAAAACCCGAAAAGTGAAGGTGTTACCTATTGAAGCTCCTTTTATTTAACACATCCCTTTGTAAAAAAAATCTCATAAAACTATCTTGTAATTTTAAATGAATCCTTATAACCGCGTTAGCGATTGTAGTGGCATCCTTTTGCTTTTCGCAAAAGATATAACGGAAAGCGCGACCTTTAGGTAACGCCCAAAATAAAAAATACTTTGATCCTTTTCTTCAAAAGGATTTATTTTTATTTATAAATAGAAACAGCATCAATCCCATTCGAAGATTTCTGACCACGATACATCCCTTCGGTATTAAAAGGCATCGCTATGTTTCCTTTTGCATCTACTGCGATTAATCCACCATCGCCTCCAATCTCTAAGATTCTTTTATTGATGACTTCTTCTGAAGCTTCTTTTACAGACATGCCTTTGTGCTCCATTAAACACGCTACATCGTAAGCTACAACACCTCTAATAAAAAACTCACCACTACCTGTACAACTAATTGCACAAGTTTTGTTGTTAGCATAATTTCCTGCTCCAATCATTGGTGAATCTCCTACGCGTCCCCATTTTTTATTGGTCATTCCACCTGTTGAGGTTGCGGCCGCAATATTACCCTCTTGGTCACATGCAACAGCTCCAACGGTTCCGAATTTTGAATCTTTCTTTTTAGCATGATCTAACTGAAAACTGTCAGTATCTTTAATCTCTAACCATTGTTTGTGTCGAAACTCATCATAAAAATAAGACGCATCTTCTAACTTATAATCGAGTTCTTTAGCAAATTGCATGGCTCCATCACCTGCTAAAAACACATGTTCGCTTTTTTCCATGACATCACGAGCCAACGACACCGGGTTTTTAATTCCCGTAATTAAACTCACTGCTCCTGCATTCAAGGTTTTCCCATCCATAATACTCGCATCCATTTCATGAGATTCGGTGGCTGTAAATACAGAGCCTTTACCAGCATTAAACAAATGTGAATCTTCCAATAACCTTACAGCTTCTTCAACGGCTTCAATCGCTGTTTTACCTTCCTCTAAAAATGTATAACCAGCCTCCAAGGCTAATCTTAAGGCATCTTTATATTGAGATTCTAAATCAGGCGTCATCATCCCTTTTACTAAAGTTCCTGCTCCTCCGTGAATGGCTATAGAATATGTTTTCATAGGTATCATTTAAGTTTGGAAAATTACGAATTGCTTTTTAAATAAACGCTTTAGTTTTTGTAATTTGCAGGCTGTTCTCATTAGCACAATCAAAAACATTTTACACTATTTGTTTTAGGCACATTTGAGAAATGTCAAAAGCTATAGTACTTAAGCATTTCGACTGCGCTCAATGTGACATTCATTTTCAAATTAACGCAATATCATTTTTTGTTTAGGTTAGCTGACACAAAAAATGATGATTTTTTTAGATGATGCGAGAAAGAAAAATTAAACATAGCCATAGCTACGTTTCATTTTTATTTTGAAGCAGAAATGAAAAAAGGGTGTTTTTTGAAGCTCACTTAAATAAAATATGATATAACATGTCAGATCAAAAACGCCTATTTCTCGTTGATGCCTACGCTCTTATTTTCCGTGGCTACTACGCTTTTATAAAAAATCCAAGAATCAATTCTAAAGGAGAAGATACCTCAGCCATTATGGGCTTTATGAATTCGCTTTTAGATGTGATTAAACGCGAGCGACCAGATCATTTAGCCGTTTGTTTTGATAAAGGCGGAAGTGCAGACCGTGTAGAAATGTTCGAAGCTTACAAGGCCAACAGAGATGAAACTCCTGAAGGCATTAAAACCGCTGTGCCTTATATTATGGAAATTCTTAAAGCCATGCATATTCCAATCATGGTGAAAGAAGGTTTTGAAGCGGATGATGTCATTGGTACCTTAGCTAAAAAAGCCGAAAAAGAAGGTTATAAAACCTTTATGGTGACTCCAGATAAGGATTTTGCACAACTCGTTTCTGAAAACATTTTTATGTACCGACCTGTTTTTGGTGGTGGTTACGAAACTTGGGGAATCCCAGAAGTACAAAAGAAATTTGAAGTTACCGATCCACTACAAGTCATTGACTTTTTAGGAATGATGGGAGATGCTTCTGATAATATTCCCGGACTACCTGGTGTTGGTGAAAAAACAGCAAAGAAATTTTTAGCGGCTTACGGCAGCATGGAAAACCTTTTTGCAAATTCGCATGAGCTAAAAGGCAAGATGAAAGAAAAGATTGAAGCCAATCAAGAACTCGGTTTATTATCAAAACAACTCGCTACCATTATGCTCGACGTCCCTGTAGAGTTTAATGAAAAAGATTTTGAAATGTCAGAACCTGATATTCCAAAAGTGACTGAAATTTTTCAAGAATTAGAATTTAGACGTCTCATTGATAATTTTAATAAAACCTTTTCTGCTGAAGCTATGCAATCTGCTGGAACTTCAACTCCAACAGCAGATAAAAAAGAAGCTCCTAAAACGACTCCAACTGAAGAAAAATCCGCAGGAGCTGGTCAGTTTTCATTATTTGGTGGCGCAGAACCATCAGCAACCGAAGCTGTATCTGAGTTTACGCGTAAAACAGCCGAAACCACCTCACATTTTTATCAAAGTGTAGCACCTGGAATGGCAACCAAACTGTTTGTTAAGAACCTAATGAATCAAACGTCTGTGTGCTTTGATACCGAAACCACAGGCTTAAATGCATTAACCGCAGAATTAGTTGGGATTGCGTTTTCTTGGGAAGTAGGCAAAGGATTTTATATACCTTTTCCAGAAGATAGAACGGAAGCACAAGAACTTATTGAAATACTAAGACCATTTTTTGAAGCTGAAAACATCGAGAAAATTGGTCAGAATTTAAAATACGACATCAAAGTATTGGCTAAATATAACATTACCGTTAAAGGCAAACTCTTCGATACCATGTTAGCGCATTATTTAATCAATGCCGATATGCGTCACAATATGGACGTCTTAGCAGAAACCTATTTAAACTATACACCAATTTCTATTACAGACCTTATTGGTAAAAAAGGAAAGAATCAATTGTCTATGCGCGATGTACCGTTAGAAAAACTCACCGAATACGCTGTAGAAGATGCTGATATCACCTTACAATTAAAAGAACATTTCACCACGGAATTAGGCGAAGCCAACACCCAAAAATTATTCGATGAGATTGAAATTCCGCTACTACGTGTCTTAGCAGCTATGGAATTAGAAGGGATTAACCTCGATAAAGACTTTCTAGACTCCTTATCTGAAGATTTGAATAACGACATCGCAACACTCGAACAAGAAATCTATGCTACAGCAGGCGAAGAATTCAACATTGCCTCACCAAAGCAGCTAGGGATTGTGTTGTTCGAAAAAATGAAATTGGTCGATAAACCTAAGAAAACCAAAACAGGTCAATATGCAACTGGCGAAGATATCTTATCCTATTTAGCAAAAGACCATGATATCATTCAGAAAATATTAGATTTTAGAGGCCTTTCAAAATTAAAGAGCACCTATGTAGATGCTTTGCCTTTACAAGTAGAATCCTCCACAGGTCGTGTGCATACCGACTATATGCAAACTGTTGCAGCAACTGGACGTTTAAGTAGTAACAATCCGAATTTACAGAATATTCCAATTCGTACCGAACGTGGTCGTCAAGTACGTAAAGCCTTTGTACCAAGAAACGAAGACTACATCTTACTGGCTGCCGATTATTCGCAAATAGAATTACGAATCATTGCCGCCTTAAGTGAAGAGGAAACCATGATTGAAGCCTTTAAAAATGGCGAAGATATTCATGCTTCAACCGCATCCAAAGTATTTGGTGTACCATTGGCTGAAGTCACTAGAGAACAACGTAGTAATGCCAAAACCGTTAATTTCGGAATCATCTATGGTGTGTCTGCCTTTGGCTTAAGCAATCAAACCGATTTATCGCGTGGTGAAGCCAAAGAACTTATTGACACCTATTACGAAACCTATCCAAAATTAAAAGCCTACATGAGTAAGCAAGTCGATTTTGCTAGAGATCATGGCTATGTCTCTACCGTTTTGGGTCGTCGTCGTTATTTAAAAGACATCAACTCGCGTAACGCTGTGGTGAGAGGTGCTGCAGAACGAAATGCCGTTAACGCACCAATACAAGGAAGCGCTGCCGATATTATTAAAATAGCGATGATTAATATTTTCAACAAGCTAGAAGCCGGACACTATAAATCGAAGATGCTCTTACAAGTACATGATGAATTGGTCTTTGACATCTACAAACCAGAACTCGAAGAACTCACCACCTTAATCAAAACAGAAATGGAAAGTGCTTTTATAATGGATGTGCCTTTAGATGTTGAGGTGGATACTGGGTTGAATTGGTTGGAGGCGCATTAGGAAACGGTCGACGGATAACCGTAAGGCAAATTAATAATCATCGTTTACATTTGAAATTATAGAATTTTGAAAATGAAAAAAGTTGAAGTTGTAGCAGCAATAATATATTTTGAAAATGAAATTTTCTGTGTACAAAGACCTAAAAATAAATTAAGTTATATCTCTGAAAAATTTGAATTTCCTGGAGGTAAAATTGAAAAAGGGGAATCGTTGGAAGAAGCATTAAGAAGAGAACTTATAGAGGAATTGAATTTTGTTCCAACTAAAATTGATGGTTTATTTCTAACTGTTATTCATGAATATCCTGATTTTGAATTAACAATGCATAGTTTTAAATGTTATTCTAAAACAAAAAATATTCCATTAAATGAACATATTTCCTCCGAATGGCTATCATTAAAAGACTTAAAAATGCTAGATTGGGCAGAGGCAGATATTCCAATAGTTAATAGATTGTTTGAAAATGGATAGAGTATTTAATGACAACTTTAAAGATAGCCTATTAACCGGATTCATTGATAAGTCTCTAGAATCTGATGTACTCTATCAACCAGAGCTACTTGTAAACAGGAAGATTCCTAGAAAAAAAGTACTATCTACAATTATAAAGGAATTAGAGAACTGTGAATGCTTTTATATATCTGTTGCTTTTGTAACAACTAGTGGTGTTGCAGCTTTAATAAACACTTTTAAAACCCTTGACGAAAAAGGTATAAAAGGAAAAATTCTTGTTTCACAATATTTAAATTTCACACAACCTGAAGCCTTAAAAAGGCTTTCTCAATTTAAAAATATAGAATTAAAAATAGTAACTAAGGAAAACTCACATTCTAAAGGTTACATTTTTAAGCATAAAAATTATTATAATTTAATAATTGGAAGTAGTAATCTCACTTCATCTGCTCTATCAACTAACAAAGAATGGAATATGAAAGTTTCGGCAAGAAACTCAAGTTCTATAGTCCATAAAGTAATTAACGAGTTTAATAATGACTTTGAAATAGGAGAAATAGTTAATGAAAGTTATATAAAAAAATATGAAGAGGTTTATAAAAAACAGTTTTTAGTATATAAAAAAAGTGAAGCAGAATTATCTTCAGAACTCAATTTAGAAATATCACCAAACTCAATGCAAACTGAGGCATTAGAGAATTTACAAAACTTAAGAAAAGAAAATAATAAAGCACTTATAATTTCTGCAACAGGAACAGGTAAAACATTTTTAGCTGCTTTTGATGCCAAAGCTTTTAATCCTAAAAAACTATTATTTGTTGTACACCGATTAAACATTGCAAAAACAGCAATGGGTACTTTTCAAACAATTTTTGGAAAGTCTAAAACAATGGGATTATATTCAGGTCAACAAAGAGAATTGGATAAAGATTTTGTGTTTTCAACTGTTCAAACAATTTCAAAATCAAATCATTTAGAACAATTCGACAAAGATTATTTTGATTACATCATTATAGATGAATCGCATCGCTCTGGCGCAGATTCTTATGTTAGATTAATAAATTATTTTAACCCAAGATTCCTCCTTGGAATGACTGCAACACCAGATAGAACAGATGATAAAGACATTTATAGTTTGTTTGACCATAATATAGCTTACGAGATTAGACTTAATAAAGCTATGGAAGAGAATATGCTCATTCCATTCCATTATTATGGAGTAACAGACTTATCTGTTAATGATGAAATCCTAGAAAACGAATCGGATTTTAGACTTTTGACGGCTGATGAAAGAGTCAATAAAATTATTTCTAAAATTGAGTTTTATGGTTCTGATAATGGAATAACACGAGGTTTAATTTTTTGTTCAAGAAAGAATGAAGCAAGAGAATTATCAGGAAAATTTAATCAAAGAGGATATAAAACTATTGCTTTAACGGGAGATAGTTCTGAAGAAGAAAGAACAAAAGCTATAGAATTACTAGAAACTGACGATTTATCAAAAAAAATAGATTACATATTTACTGTTGACATTTTTAATGAAGGAATTGATATACCCAAAATCAATCAAGTTATTATGATTCGTCCAACACAATCTGCAATAATATTCATACAGCAATTAGGACGAGGATTAAGAAAAACAGACAATAAATATTACTTAACTATCATTGATTTTATTGGTAACTATAAAAATAACTATTTAATACCAATAGCTCTATATGGTGACACCTCCTTCAATAAAGACAAAATAAGAAAGTTGATTTCAGAAGGTAGTAGTATGATTCCAGGTGAGTCAACAATTAATTTTGATGAAATTACTAAAGAAAGAATCTATGCTTCAATTGATTCTGCAAAGATGCAATTGTTAACGGATTTAAAAATAGATTATAATAATTTAAAAAGTAGAATTGGACGTATTCCAATGATGATGGACTTTGTGAAAAATGATTCTAGAGACCCTTATTTATATGTTGATCACTCCAAGTCGTACTTCAATTTTTTAAATAAAATCGAAAAGAATTTCAATTCAGTTTTAAGCATAAAACAAATAAAATTATTAGAATTATTCTCGAAAGAAATAAATAATTCTAAAAGAGTAGAAGAGTCTATTATACTTAAAGAAACAATTACTTCCGGAAACTACAACGTAAAAACTTTAAAAGCTGAAATCAGAGAAAAATACAACTATAATATATCAGAAGCGACTATTATTTCATGTGTCTCAAACATTAATTTTGAGTTTATAAGAGAGAAAAAAGAAGGGAAATTGATACCTGTTAGAGATATTTATAATTTGAACATTCTCAAATTAGAAGGTAATATATTCTCATTAGAAAATGAATTTAAAATACTTTTAAATGATTCTAATTTTAAGGCTTTTTTACTAGACACAATAGAATATTCACTTTATAATTTCAACAAAAACTTTGATACGAGCAAATGGAATGATGGATTTCATTTATATAGAAAGTATTCAAGAAAAGATGTTTTTAGGATTTTAAATTTCTCGGAAAACCCAGTTGCTCAAAATGTTGGAGGCTACTTAGTTAGTCCTGACAATAAATATTGTCCAATATTCGTAAATTATCATAAAGAAGAAGATATCTCTGAATCTACTAAATACGAAGACGAATTTGTGAATCAAAAAGAATTCGATTGGATGTCAAAATCCAACAGAAAAATAGAGAGTAAAGATGTTCAATCTATTCTTGGTAATAATGGTGTAATTCGCCTTCCTCTTTTTATCAAAAAAAATAACGATGAAGGAACTGACTTCTATTATATGGGGAATATTAACCCTCAAAAAACTAACGTTGAACAAACAAAAATGAATAGTGATAGTGGAAAACAAGTTTCCGTAGTCAAAATCCGTTTTGATTTAGAAAATCCTGTATCTGATTCCATGTATAAATATTTGGAAGAAAACCCAGATTCGAAAACAAAACAAATAGTTAAACAACAAGCAATAGAAAACAAAACTATTCAACTAAAAACCGACATAACAGAAACAAAAATAGAATCGCCCCACACTATACCTCTATACAATTTTCACGCAGCTGCTGGTAGTTTTAGCGAAATGCAAGACGAAAAAGAATACAACTTAATATCTGTACCAGAAAAATATGCCACAAATGATTATTTCGCTTGTAAAGTAATTGGAGAATCAATGAATAAAATCATTCCAAATAACTCAATATGCATCTTCAAAAAGAATGTTGTGGGTTCTCGTAGCGGAAAAATTTTACTCATAGAAAATACAGATTCATTCGACCCAGATTTTAATTCAGCTTTTACAGTTAAAACATATTCAAGTGAAAAAACGGTAACAGAAGAAGGTTATAAACATAAATCAATATTATTAAAACCTAATTCCTATGATGATAGTTTTAAAAGCATTATAATTAATGAAGAAAATAGTATTGATATGAGAATAATAGGAGAATTTGTTCAAGTATTAGAAAACTAACTTTACCCTCACGTATCCACTCATTAAAAGGAAACATACCATTAAAAATGTTTTAAATATCAATTCTCATTCACACCCTTAAGAGCTACGCTCGGTATTCAAGACGATTTTAGGACGGATCAAAAGAAGAGTTCACCCGTATCTAAGTCGGGTCAACCCAGGTATATATAAATAAAGTATTCTATAACAGAGTGATTTACAAATCAGATTCCAAATAGGTCATATCTAAATTGTC
>TARA_R110002111_G_scaffold4958_2_pt1 | contig 16353 bp, 14 predicted proteins | sample TARA_R110002111 | Tara Oceans TARA_R110002111 (sample SAMEA4397363) | marine metagenome | biome: Polar Biome; feature: [ZZZ] marine water layer (ENVO:01000295); material: water (ENVO:00002006), including particulate matter (ENVO:01000060) such as... | depth 199 m | reverse complement strand
GTTTTCAGGATGACCTGATGCTGACTTTTGAATTCCAGTACGGTCTCGCCGGTATTCTGTTTTGCGCTCAACCGGTAATCATCCAGAATCAGATCAACTGGCTCACTGAGCTGAATGACTTTCTCGTCGTCACGATTGACCTCAAGATTGGTGATGCATCCGGTGTTTGGATCTACCAGATATTCAAATACCGGGCCTTTGAGATGGATGCCGACCGAATCGATTTTATAGTCAAGTGACTCTTCAGGCAGGGGCGCTTTTAAAACAGAGCGAAATGGTAGGCTGACCTGTTTTTCTGCCGCATGAGCACTCTCATGCAGAATTACTAATGTGATGGCAATCAGGCTGGCAATGCGAAGAGTCACTTTGAGGGAGTTGCAAAGGAGCACGGTATTTATCCTTGAGTTTTGGTGGTGTTGTTTAAGCACATTCAAGTTGCAATTGACAAATTTACCTCGGTCTTAAAGTTTACTTATGTTAATATATTGACGTTGTGGCTGGTTGTCAATGATCGTCGTGTAAATATATGGTGCCGGAGTGATGTTTGCCTTTGTACGCTGACGAGTGGAACCAAAATTACTGATTGCAGCTTCTATTTCAGTTGATTTGATGGAATAAATGTTGTTGATCGTCAATGCTTTATACTGATTCTTGCCCCAGGTGAGACTCAGCCCTCTTTGTCGAAAATCATGCCTCAGTCTGGGGATGTGCCGGTAGTGTTAACGGACGTGAACTGACCGGGTGTTAAATGGTGTGAGAGTCCGCTGGTCTGACGTTGGCCAAATACTTTCGAATTTCAATGTTTTGCGGACAGTCCTGTTCCGTTGCCTCAGGAGTTTTGAGCGCGACAGTGTTTGTGAACAAAACCGCCATCGACGCGCAGGATGGCTCCGGTGATGTAGTCTGCCGAGTGCGAAGCGAGGAACGCAACTGTGCTGCCGATATCATCGGGAGTCCCGAGGCGACCGAGTGGCAGCTTGGTCGCTTGCTCCTGGATGTATTCCTCAGAGAATAAGTTGCGCTCCCCCGGTGTATCAATCCAGCCGGGTTCGATCACATTCACATTGATGTGGTGGCGCGCCAGTTCAACAGCCATTGTCTCAGCCATGTGATTCAAGCCTGCTTTTGCGGCACCATAGGCTATGGATCGCGCCACGGGCATTTCTGCATGCACGCTGGAGATGAAAATGATTTTTCCACCTGTCTGCTGTTTGACCATCTGTCTGGCAACCTGCTGGCTCATTACAAAGCCGCTGATCAGGGTGCTTTGAATAATCTGCTCAAAGTGGTCAATGTCGAATTCAAGAAAGTCGGCGTGGTGGGTTAAGGCCGGGTTGCTTACGAAAATATCAATCTGCGATTTCCAGGCGATCGCATCCGCTACGAGCTGCAAGCTGGATTCACGCGAAAACACATCCGCTTCCAGAACTGTACATTGCCGGCCCAGTTCTTGAATTTCGAGTGCAGTCTGCTGGACCGTCGGTGATCCCGGACGATCATTTAAGATCAGATCAGCTCCCTGTTTTGCCAGCTGAATCGCGCACCCTTTTCCAATTCCCTGTCCCGCGCCTGTGACAAATGCAACTTTGTGTTCCAGATTCATCTCAATGCCTTAAGATTTGTGTAGCTCAGTTGGAGTCATATTCAAAGCAGGTATCCAGGGTGGTGACAGCGGCACCAAGGCAGGCAATGCGTGCCAACTGTGATTCGACGGTGCTGATGCGCAGGCTGAGGTGCTCAGAATGCGAAGGAAGAATATTTCGTTTGATTGACTGAAACAGAGAAGCGACGGCATCCGGTCCGGCACGACCAACAACCTCTTCAATGAGGACGATTTCCGGCGCGAGTGTGTTGATTAATCCGCCAATCGCCTGTCCCAGTTGGTCGAATGCTTCGCAGACAATCCGAAAAGAAAGTCGATCCCCTTGAGCGGCGGCATCGAGTACATCGTATCCAGTGAAGGATTCCAAGTCGGCCAGTACACTCTCGCTTCCATGTTGCAGCGCTGATCGGGCGTTATTGGCGATTGCCGGTAATGCGGCGAGTGCTTCGAGGCACCCCACGCCGCCACAACGGCACTGAACAGGTTCGTCTGTGACTTTCCAGTGACCAAATTCACCTGCGAGCATTGCATTTCCGGAAATGTAAATTCCTCCCAGTTTAAAGCAGCAGCCGATACCAGCTCCGAACTGGACGAAAAACATGTTTTCAAATTTTTCCCGCATCTCCAGTCGGTCGATGGCGCGAATGTAAGTCGAGGCACCATTCAGCAGCAGGACCGGCAATTGGAATCGCTTCTGGAAAATATCCACAATAGGAACGTTGTGCCAGTGCTGGAGGATCGAAGACCATTTCGCGATTCCGGCTTCGTGGTCGATCACGCCGGGGTCAGCCACTGCCAGGCCGAGGCAGTTACCTTTCAGGTCCCGGGTTTGAAAAAGAATTTCATCTACGCTTTCAAAGATGGTCTGCAGTCGTTCCTCTTCGGTCATCGGGTGCAGGTCAACCCAGCGACTGGCTTCAGCGACCACCGTATACGAGGTGTCCATCGCAATAACATTGAGCCCCTCTACGGTGTAGGCAATGGCAATGCAGTAGCCCGCCTCGGGATTCAGCACCAGCCCGTCTTTCCTGCGCGGGCCTTTGGAGTCAGAAAGTGCCGTTTCGACCAGCAGTTCCTGTTGGAGTAAGGCGGATACAGTTCGGGTAATGGCGGGCCTGGAAACACCACAATTCTCTGCCAGTCGCGCGCGTGAAATGGGCCCCCATTTCCTGATACATCCCAGGATCTCAGAAGGGATACGGTTATTGACAAGTTTATGTAACTTGAAGTTGTTGCTTTTTTTCACGGAGAAAACCTGTTTTGGGACAGCTTGTGCAGGATTCTGAAAGATCCGGTAATCTGATTATGCTCTGTTGACGAATTGAGTACAAACAATACAGAAATGATAAAGGGTAATTTAGTTCAAACAAATTGAAATCGTTATTTGAGGTCAAAATCACGCTGGTTTTCCTGTCCCTCTTCAACAGTCACGCTTAATGTTGAGTCTGTATTGTATTTCGCAGGTAGTACTTGACGGGTTTCTTTTTCCGTTTTTCCTCCAGCGCCGACGATGATTTCTTTTCCGGTATCCTCGTACCCCAGCAGTTCGACCTTACATTCACCCACCGGGACGCCCCCCTTCCAGTCGATCCGATATGTGCCTTCTGAGATCGGCCCCATGGCTACCGGACCTTTCAGGGGAAGAAAGGTGATCTGCCCGCTTTGAACGGGTTTATCGTTGAATTTTACCTGACCTGTGACGATGGCCCGGACCGGTGCTGGAGTACCGCTCGAGCCGCTGCACCCCTGCAGAAAAACTCCCAGAAGACAAGCACCAGTCATGTATAAATAGAATTTCACCAGAGGGCCTTTCAGATTAAGTGGCAGAAAAAAATGCTTCTATGTGGAGGCACACTTCATTATTTTGAAAAAACAAACGTTTCATACAAATGCTGTTCGGGCTGATGTCGCCTGTTGTGGAATATCAACAGTTACGACCACCAGCCTGATCAACACAGTGACGATTAATACTCGCCAATCACTTTGCCGTCCGCGCGCATGGTGAGGTTGTCCAGGGTCGTCTGATCAATGTTTTCTGAAAGGAAGTGGACCGACCCGTCGGCAAACAACGCGTGGCATCCGCCGACATGTTTGCTTTGCAAAGCTGCAGGCCGTGCGCCTCCGCAAGGAGCGCCCTGTGTCACATTCGGGCCATGGCAGTTCGCTCCAAACTGTTCCCACTGAAAGTTGATCCCACCCGTTGATGAATATCCGATCTGTGTACCGAATCCATTTGACCAGGATGGTTTTCCCTGGGCATTGCCTGGATTGCCGTCATGATTCATCACCCAGAGGACTTCTCCCATGGCAATGGTGTTGGATGTGCCATCGGTAACATCGCGAGAACGTTTGTTGCCATTCACCAGGAAAATACCTGTCAGCCCCAGTGTCGCACTGGGGGTGCCTCCCGTGTAGAACTGCCAGGCGCCGGCACCGACGGCGAATACGTAGTTGGTGCCTCCATTAAAGTTTCCTGAGGGGAAGGGGAACTTGAGGCATGCTCCGATCATCTGGACGGTCTGGTTAGGATCAGACGGGCAAAGGAGTGCCGGGAGATTGGTGCTCATCTGGGTAGCGTTGATCGCGCCGCCCGGGTCGGACTGGCCAATCGCAAAATTGTACTGATTATAGAGGGCAGCCTGGTCCAGGTAAGGCAGCATTAAAGTCAGGCCACTGATGTTGGGCGCCCCGAATCCGGTGCATCCATTCGGGCTGCCAGCCTGAGTCGAGATGCAGAGTGGGGGAAATTGGCGATGGGTGTCATGGTAGTTGTGAATCGCCAGGCCCAGTTGTTTCATATTGTTCTTGCACGTGCTTCTTCGTGCTGCTTCTCTGGCCTGCTGAACTGCTGGCAATAACAGAGCAATCAGGATTGCAATAATGGCGATGACGACCAGCAATTCAATTAGGGTAAACCCACGAACGATTGATTGACGCATTTTCATGACTTCTTTCCTTGAATATGGAATGAAAGTGGGATAAGAAAAAATCAGCGATCAAGTAAACATACGACTTGAATAAGTTGAAAAGCGCATTCATAAAATTCATGTATGTTAAATTAACGCAATATTGAAGTGTTGTCAATAAGATTTGGTGAATTTGAGAGGAATATCAAAATCGAGCGGCCACACTTAAAGTGGTTTGGAAGCGAAAACACTGAATTCAAAGAGATAAAACCTGAAATATGGTAAAGCAGGTCATCTTGCGCCGAGACACCGTCTCAAAGGGTAAAAGCCTGTGGTTTCGTCATAATGAATATTAATACGCATCTTACTATGTTGTAGTGCGTAAACATTATAGTAGTGTGGGATGGTTATTATGCGGGGCAGGTGCAGTGTCCCCCAGTGAAAATCGGATTCGGCATGAAAAACGTGCTGGCTGGAGCTCCGCTACCGTGCGTCGCGCCAGGTCACAATTTCAGGATTTCGCGGGGATCTCTGCAATCTGTTTCGTGGCGATCCCGACCGGACGGTCCAGCGGAATGCCGGCACACGTCAGCAAGGTTGTTAATAAGTCGCCTTGGTTTCCCTTCACATCGGGCAGGAAGCGTCCCGTGTTGATCGAACCGCCGCCCCGTCCTGCCAGGATAAAAGGCAGGTTAGCCCGGGTGTGTCTGTCGCCGTCTTCCAGACCGGAACCCCACATCATGATGCAGTTATCCAGCAGTGTGCCGTTCCCTTCCTTCAGGCTGTGCATCTTGTTGACCATGTAGGCAAACTGGTCGATATTGAATTTCGTGATCGCGGCAACTTTTTTGACCTTCTTCTTCTCGCCGTTGTGGTGCGTCTGGGAATGGTGCTGGTCATTAAATCCGAGTTCCGGATAAGAGACGCCGTTCGGGGTCGAGCCAATGTAGGTGCAGACGCGGGTTGTATCGGTCTGGAAGGCCAGCACATTGAGGTCGCACATCACCTGCATGTACTCGCTGCGTTTGTCTCCCTCCGGAATCGTGATTTCGATGGGCGGGGAAGCGGTTTTGTGACTTCGGCTGGGACGGACTCCTGCTTTCTCCAGGGCGGCATCTTTCTGGCGTATTTCAATGGCGGCAATCCGTCGTTCCACCGAGCGAACACTGTCCAGGTATTGATCCAGCTTGCGCTGGTCGGTCTGTGACAGAGTACGCCTGAGATCGCGTGCGCCGCCGATCACCAGGTCCAGCATACTCCGGTCCAAACTGCTCATCTCCGACGAAGCCAGCCCGCCTCCCTGTTCCTGCTTGTTGAACAGGCGATTCAGCACGTTGCGGGGATTCGTCTCCGCAGGGACCGCCTGGGTCGGAGAGCGAAAGCTGCAGTGCGAATAATAGGCCTCGTTTAGCCCCGCCTGATTTTCCTTCCACGTTTGCGGCATCGTGGCCAGTTCCAGTGAAGGCAAAGCGGTAAACGCGCCCAGCGAATTCGCGGCAATCTGATCGGCAGAGATGGAGATGCTGATCTCGTCCCGTTTGTCCGGATCGGGTAACGCTGCGGTGAGCCATGTCGAGAGTTCGAGTGCGTGCGGCGCGCCTCGAAAGGGGCCATTGGAAACGGCTGCAATCCCTTTCATCAGCAGGCACTGATCGAGTACGGGACGCAGTGACGCAAGTGCAGGGGGCGGTGACGTCAGGAAGCTCGCTGCATCTTTGGGCCAGAATTGATCCATGATGACGCCATGCGGCATGTACATGAACCCGAGTCGAACCGGCGGCTTGAATTCCTTTTTCTCGCTGGCTTCGGCCCAGCCCATGACATCCAGCAGAGGCAGGGCCAGTGCGGCTCCCAGGCCTTTCAGGCAGGTGCGACGATTTATGATTGTGTTTCTACTCATGGGAAGGCCTTCAGGTGGGTTGCAGAGGAAATCGGGTTTGTAGTACGACGACCTGCAATTCCGCCGTACAAAATTTCTGGGATTCGGTCCGCCTGTTACTCAATGCGACGATGCGTGAAAGGATAACTGGTGACGACGGCAGTGATGAGCGTCTGCATGCGGTAGTTGTCCTTCGCGATCTTCTGCATCAACTCATCGATTACAATTTCGTCATAACCTTCCAGGCGTCGGCATAATGCATAGGCTAACAGTCGCTCGACCAGATTGCGAGAAAACTTTTTGTTGTGATCGGCGATAATGGCTTTTAGTTCTTGGGGGTTGGAAAAATTCCTGCCTCCGGGAAGTTCGCCTGAGGCATCGATGGCCTGGCCGTTCTCGTCCTGATCGCGCCAGCGTCCGATGGCGTCGAAGTTCTCCAGGCCGAACCCGATCGGGTCGAGTAAGCGATGACAATTGGCACAGACCGCCTCGGAGCGGTGCAGTTCGGTGCGTTCGCGCAGCGTCAGGTTCGCGACCTGTTTTTGATCCTGTTTCTCCAATGACGGCACATCGGGCGGGGCAGGGGGGACATGATCTCCGAGTACCTGTTCCAGCACCCAGACGCCTCGATTGACGGGACTGGTGCGGTTGGGAAAAGAAGTCGCCGCCAGCACGCCGGGCATTCCCAAAATCCCGCCTCGATTGCCATTGGTCAGTTTGACCTTACGCATCTCGGGACCAGTGACGGTTTTTTCCAGGCCGTAGATCGTGGCCAGGTTTTCATTAAGGAAGGTAAAATCGCTGTCGATAAAATTTGAAATACTGCGGTTCTCGCGCACGATGCTTTCGAAAAAGAGTCGGGCTTCATCATACATCGCCGTACGCAGGGAGGCTGTCATCTGCGGGAATTTCTCAGGATCAAAAGTGCGCTCGTGCAAATTTCCCAGTTTGAGCCACTGCGCACCAAAGCCGTCAAACAAAGCCCGCGAGCGCGGGTCCATCAGCATCCGCGTGACCTGATCTTTCAGGATCGGCGGCTCGTGCAGTTTTCCCTGATCCGCCAGTGCCAGGAGTTCCTCATCGGGCATGGTGGCCCATAACAGATAAGACAGTCGCGAGGCGAGCTGAAAATCATCGAGGGGCACAATCTTCTTATCAGTCTGGATCTCTTTTGCCGGAGTAATAAATAGGAACTGGGGCGAAACCAGAGTCGCCTTGAGCATCAGGCGACAGGATGCGAGGTAGCTGAGGTCGTTATTTCTTCCCAGGTCAAACACCTGCAGCAGGACATCGAGTTCCGCATCGGAGGGAGGTCGGCGATAGGCCTTGCGTGCCAGTGACTGCGCCACTTTTCGCGCCGTCGCTTGAATGTTCATCTTGGACGTGGGTGGTTCACCAAACAGTTGCTTTTGTAGTTCCGTGGGTGGCTTACCTTCCGGCGCCAGAACCTGATCCAACACCTGCTGGGAGATCGTCAGATATTGTTCGATCTGAAGCGGGGAGAGCGAATTGAGATATCCTTCGCCGCTGACTTCATCCGGCAGACCAGCGACGATTTGGGGATCAACACCAAACAGGTCATGCAGCGTGTTGCCATATTCCGTTTTGGTGAGCCGCCGAATGACAAACGGCCCCGGATCTTTCGGGCTGAGATATTTCACCTTCTGCAGCCATTCCGCAAACATCTGACGTTCGTCGTCGGTCGGCTGGTCCAGCCCCTCCGGCGGCATATCGTGCGTTTTCACACGGGCCGCGGACTTCTTCCATTTCTCACTGAAGGCAGCATGGCCGGGACTTCGCAGAGCCGGGTCAAAGCTGAGACCGGCTTCCGTCGGTCGACGGTTCTGATGACAATCCAGGCAATACTTTTTGATGAAGGGTGTAACCTGTTTGCTGAAAAACTGCTTCGCATCCGTTTTCCGCGCCGCCAGCGTTTCATCCACCTTGGATTCAGCCCTACTGGCGTGCGGACTGTCCCACAAGCTCCCCCACACCAAAACGGCCATCGTACCGCGAACCAAACGTGCCTCTAAAACTGACATTCAATAACTCCTCCGACAGCAGTATTCATACTAACGTATTATAGTTGGTGCATATGTTGGTGTAAACAACGGTAGGGAGGCGGTACGAGTGTCGGGGAAACAAAGGCGCTGTGATTTTTATCTGATCATTAATATTTTACTATTTTCGATATGGTGTCTCATGGCTAGCTTCAGGTAGTGATGATAGTATCTGATCGGCTGAACCTTTTACTCCAATATATCCAAATGATTTTGATTTAGCGAAATTAGCACGAGTTTGCAGCGACTGTGCTATTTTTACCGAAAGTTCTTCAGCTTTGTCATAACTCAAGGAACTTGATGGTTCTAAAAAGTAGACTCCCCAATTAGATAATGGATGTTCAATTCTTTTGGTCCCAAATTCTAATTCATATCTTTCCATATTTTTAGAAAGCTGAGTACCTGGATACTCAAGAGTCACACCTGATGAAATACCGCTAATTATATCAGCATGAGACCTCAGCCAGTCCCATGATTCCTCTACGGTATCAATAGTGTCTCCTGGATGGATCAGAAAATTCACCTTAGTAAAAATACCACAATTAGTGGCTTCACGAAGAACGTTTTCTGCCTGCTTCAAGTAGAGAATGGGATTTGCAGTTTTATGCATTATTTTGAGTATTCTTGGGCTTGCTGACTCAAGCCCAAGATCAAGCACTTGTAGTCCTGCTTTGGCCAAATTCTTCAAAGCCTCTTTTTGTACCCCATCCACTCTAATCTCTGTTCGCCAGTGAGCTATTTCTCCATTTTTTAATAATGCTTCTGTGATGGATTTGGACTCTTCCACCGTCACAGAAAAGTTTGATGCCTGAAGATAAAATTGCACAGGTCTCTCTTGACGCATCTCCATTAATCGAAGAACTGCTTGAGCAAGATTCAATGCTGAAGCTCTGCGATAGCCAAGTCTATTCTCCCGACTGTTCGCACAAAAAACACAGGAGAAAGGACAGCCACGAGAAAATTCAACTGATGGAAAGAGGAGTTCACTCCCTGGGTAGAGGCTATAATCTACATTAATCAATTCATCAATCGGTAAGCTAGTTGATGCTGGTAGCTTACCATGTTGGATGATTTGGTTTGATTTCCAAAATACATTTGTAGGAAGCTTGCTTGGTTCAAGTGATTGGAGATTTACTCCATTTTGAAGTGCATTCAAAATTTTGAACATTGCATCTTCAGCTTCACCAGCAATAAGAATATCTGCTTCCGGCATGAATTTAGCGAATTGATCCCCCCAATAACCAACAAAGTGTTGACCACCAATCACTCTCGGCACTTCGGGCCAATATTTAGCTGATTTTGACAAAATGTGTTGAGTGCGTTCAGCAGAGTAGGATGAGATCGAAGAAACACCAACCAGTAAAGGGCATTCTGCTCCAAACCAAAAGATTATTTCATCCAGTAACTCTCTTTTGGGATCTAAACTATACTCATCCAAGACAATAGTCGAAATTCCTTTTCTGTTTAGATATGAAGCGAGCGAGAGTACGCCAAAGTTCAAAAACCTTTGACTAGTAGCTAAAGGATTTGCTGGGTGTTTCTCTTCACCACGGAGTGGTGAAATCAAAAGACATTTGGGACTCATCTTTGTTGAGAATTCCTGTCATGAGAATAGTCAGATAAAATTAATAATACTTGGTCAATTCTTTTTTCAATCACAGGTGACTCAATTGAGATATACTTACACCCCCACTTGTCCAACAAATATTGAATTTTCATTGCGATATCTCTATGAAAATCTAAATCCTTTGAACGATATCCGTCAGAGATAAAAGGAATTTGATCAAACGGAAATTGAATGTGTAAATCGTAGCTAGCGGCAAGATCACGGCATTTATTTTCAAAATCTGTTTGCTCAATTAGCGGTAAATCATAGCTGTCTCGTACGAGCCAATATGCAGCCACATCGACATATGACCGATCTACCAAAAAACTATCACGACTCTTTTCATTCGCTATTTTCTGATCTAGATAGCATTTTTGGAACTTACGCAACTCATCTCTAGACATATTATCCATACTCTTGTGGCCAAATGATTCTAGCAAGGAGCGAGCATCTTCTGTAATAAAATTACCGACTACATTTGCAAATTCTTGGTGCTGCATAAGTCGTTTAGCAAGCGTCGTTTTTCCCGTGCTGCTACTCCCCGTAAACGCAATCTTCATTGAAACATACTCCTCGACTTTTCATTTTTTATGAATTTCAACTAGTTGAGTTCTGCTTGTATAACAGCCTTGAATTCAGATACAAAAGTTATCTTCGTTAGACTTTTAATAGTCTTTGCTCTTTGAAATCGGTATTTTTTGTAGGTGACTTTTTCAGGCTACTATTTCTTTCCAAGACCAGCGACTCGCTCTGCTTGCGGGTTCCTGTCACAAACTTTCCAGTCAGACAAAAGATGCGACCTTCGAAATCGATTTCCGGATCGGGTGTGGTCAGCGGGAGGGAAGTTGACATTGAATTCACACTCCCGTGAATGGTCGGTTCGCCGGTCAGGTCCATTAACGTCTGCAACAGCTCTTTCTGTTCTTCAAAATCAAGCACGTTGTCAGCCAGCATCTCTTCGATTCGTTGATAAAGAACATTCGCCGGCCAATGCTCTGAGATATCCTGATTATTTCTGAGCCACTGTTGAAGAAACTCGACTTCAAACTGAGTGACTTCGCCATCCGCCAGTACACCTTTACACAGGCCGATCAGTTCATCTATTTTTCTGTCATTCAATCGCGCTGCGTTGAAGCATCGATTGAATGGTTGCCCGTCTGCATTCAGATTCATTGTGCACCTCTGACTTTGGCTGTATAGTATGGGGATGATTTGTTCAATTGTGGGCATCCAAAATCGTAGATTCAAGCGCAGATACAGAGATTTATAGTAAACAGACCTTTTCTACCTGATCTGAATACAAGAACAACCGTGAATACCAACTCAGACGACGAATCCAAAAATGATTGGAAGATTGATTTCGATTCGCTGCCTGGTCCTGATCGGTCGGAGCTGCTGTATTCCTACGATGTCGTCCGGCCGGCGGTGACGAAAGATCTGGCGGCCGTTGTTTACTCTGTCTTTGAGTATCGGATGGGATCGTATGGCGGGTTCTTTGCCCTGTTTGAGGGACCGCCTGAAACGCCTCGAATTCTCTGGTGCCCTGATCTTTTGCAGTGCACGGCTTACCTTAACACGCTGCAATGGCTGGACGGCGACCGGTATATTGTTGTTAATGGCTACATGTATGATGATAAGAAGTATGCTGCGCACCCCTTTTTTTTTGTTGATGTCGAACTGCAGCAGATCGCGTACTTTCAGATGATTGACTCATTCAACGCGGTGATTGAATCTACTGAAGCGGGCTGGATTATCCGGGAAGATAAAAAAGATGCTCGCCTCCCCCGCCGCGATGGAGAGATCATTGATCCGCAGGCACTGGACTGGTTTCCGTGGAGTCAGGTCGACGAGATGAAAACACGTTACTGGGAGGAAGTGAAAGGGCCAGAGAAGCCTAACTGGTTTCGCAGACTCATCGGAGCGATTTTCGGACATTAGATTTGGTGGAAAAATAGAAAAGGGGCAGGTAACAATTTAAGTTTTCTTGTCTAGTAAAAATATGGACCTGACATTTTTATTCTCTCCTGCGATTACACTTTCAACCGGGGCTAAGGCCCTGCGGCTAATGGTGAAGGCTCTGTGATTTCTGATTTCGTGATCTGAGAAACTTTCGTTGACCAGATGTTTCCGCTCAACTTGATCAGTGGCCGTTTCTTCACCCTGGTGCGGGGTGTTTATCTCTTATGCTGCCGCTGCGATCTGGTAGGATTTGTTTGTTGGTGACTTGCCAACCGGAATGACTTATTAGTCGAAGGGCGTTAACACCGGTTCTTGAATTGAGAAACGTTACCTGGTGCCGCCCCGTTTACTTTTTTGATGGTCGCGCTGGTTCCTGTTGTTCTTTTATTGTGGATGGGCCGTCGCGAGGCGGGCGGACACATGGGTACCGCCCCTACAGCTGGAGAGAGTATCATGATTGTGAAACCGATTTTTGTGAACGGCGTGAGGCGGTCAAGGGGATTTGAGAAACGTGATGTGGCGAAACGTGGTGAAACGTGTTGTCAGGATAGCGGGCGGTGTTGGTTATGTGGTGATGTGCGGCGACGTGTGTCGAACCGCATAACTTTTTCGGGGTTGGTTTTGAAAATCGTGCTCAAACCAGCGGTTTATCGTATGGTGCCGTTTGTTTCGTTCCGGGTCTGCACCTGAACCAGTAGTGTTCTCGCGCGCGACGCACAACCAGAGATCATGGCAAACGGCGGAGCGGCGTCAAGACAATTTTATTCAGGAGCAAAAAAATGTCCGAAACCTGAAAACAACGATGATACAGAACGAATTATGAATTTGCTCACACTTCGTCACGCTGATTCAATTGACGTATCACGGGCCGTTTATGTTATACTCGTAATTCTACCCAAAACAGAAACCGGCTCTGACCAGACATCCTTTCGAACTAAAAGACCCAACAGGAAACCCACCATCATGACATCCACCTCAGATACCACCCGCCGCGATTTTTTGAAAACATCGGTCGCATCCGTCGCAGCCGCGTCTGCTTTCGCCGCACCGGCATTTGTTCGCGGTCAAAATTTGAATTCGCAATTGCAGTTCGCGGGAATCGGCACGGACGGCAAAGGGTATTCCGACATTAAGAATATCGCCAGCCATGACAAAGTAAAATGTGTCGCCTTTTGCGATGTCGATTTGTCGCGGACCGCAAAAGTCAAGCCGTTAGCACCAGATGCTCCTGTCTACCAGGACTACAAAATAATGCTGGATGAGCTGGGTGATAAAATCGATGCTGTCTCGGTTTCAACCCCCGACCATACTCACGCCATCATCAGCATCGACGCGATGCAACGCGGTAAACACGTTTACTGCCAGAAACCGCTGACGCGTACGGTTTGGGAAGCCCGCCAGATGCGACTGCAGGCAAAAAAAGCAGGGGTCATCACGCGAATGGGAAACCAGATCCATTCACACTCGGCTTATCGCACCGCAGCCAAAGCGATTCAAGATGGTACCATCGGGAAAGTGACGGCCATCCATTCCTGGGTCGACACGACCGGGCATGGACGCAGCGGCTTGCTGGACCGGCCTGCGAAAAATGAACCGATGCCGAAATCGCTCGATTGGAATCTCTGGATCAGCGTTGCCCCCATGCGTCCTTACAGCGGAAACCGAGTGTACCATCCCTTTACGTGGAGAGACTGGCAGGATTTCGGCTCCGGAGCCATCGGCGATTTCGGCTGCCATTTACTCGACCCGGTGTACACGGCCCTCAAAATTACTGGCGACCCCCTGAGCGTGCGCTCGGAACACACCGGCATAAATGACGAAGTCTGGCCCGCCCAGGAAACCATCAAATATGTTGTTCCCGGCACGCAGTATACGGCCGGTAGCAGCCTGCCGATTACCTGGTACGATGGCGGACGGCGGCCCGATAGCAGAATTGCCAAACTTTTACCCGGCCAATCTCTGCCAAACGGAGGCTCAATTTTTGTCGGTGAAAACGGCAACATGATTCTGCCCCATTACAGTCTGCCGTTTGTGAACATCGAAGGTGTTAACATCGAACCGGTGGAAAGCCTCGACCATTATCACGGCTGGGTCGATGGTTGCCTGTCCGGAAAACAGCCCAGCGACGGGTTTGAATACGGAGGCCATCTGACCGAAGCCGTGCAATTAGGAAATGTTGCCGCGTTTTTCCCGGGCGAAACCCTTGAATTCGATGGCAAATCGCTAAAATTCACTAACAAGCCGGATGCCAACAAATACCTGACGCGGGACTACCGCACCGGCTTCGAAATCGCCTCGATTTAGACTGTGTCCCGTTTTGCTGTAGCGTCTCCAAGGCCATTTGGATCGAGTACATTAGATTCAGGCACGCTATGGTAAAAGGTGATGCGCTCTAAAATCCCGCATTCCTCAAGATAGAAAACACCTTGTATGCAGGCTTTTGATATGCTCCGTTTTGCGGTTTTACTTGCCATTCTGTCTGGGGCGAGCATCGTGCTGGCCGCCGATTCAGAATTGGCGAAGAATATCACAGTTCCCGCTGGTTGGAAGGGGGAGCAAATTTCGCTCCCCCCTTCATTTGCAAAAGAAATGCAGTTCAAAGGGATCGAAGAAGCCCGGTTTTCGCCGGGCATGTTTCAGGAAAAATCGGACACGTTTTTCTCTTACATCTTCGTATTTAAAATCGATCCCGGCAGCGAACTCACTCAAAAAAACATCGAACGCGAATTACTCACGTACTATCAGGGGCTGTCTCGTACCATCTTCAACAGCCAAAAACAGAAAATCGATACCAGCGAGTTTACCTGCAAACTGACAAAAGCCATGCCCGTCGATTCGCAGAAGATTTACCCCCAGGGGCTCACAGAATATTCAGCAACAGTCAAATGGACTGAACCGTTTGTCACCCGGAAACAGCAAACGCTGAATCTGATCATTCAGTCTTGGACAGACAAAACAACCAGACACGGCTATCTGTTCGTCTGTGTTTCGCCGCAAGATTTGAAAGCCAATATCTGGCAGTCGATGCAAAACATTCGCGACAGATTTTACCGCAGTCAGCAGCAGAACTGAAGTGCGATAGAGATGCGTCAGTGTGTGCGAAATCATAGTTTGTCATAGTTTGTGTTCAATGTCTTGCACCGTACGAGCCGAAATCGTTTCAGTTCTCCTACATCCCCCCAGACGATTATCAGCAAATGAGCGAGATCACACTCCACCTCGCTCGATTGGTCCGTGACAGGGTTCAGATCAAAATTGGTTTGTAGACGCTATTGGCACGCAATAATCGGGATGCCCCCTGGCAAAAATTCTGTCCCCGATCTGATGCCGCCGGTGTGATGGCGGCTCAACTGCGGCAACCTTTCGCCGTGAGTACAAATCGCGGCGAACTCGCAGGGCAAGCCAATGATTATCTGGTCAAGCACGCGGCTGACCAAAACGTGGAATACCCAGGCGATGTCTGGCCTGTTGCCCAAGCTGTTTTTGAACGGACTTATGAGAGGTGGGGTGGAACTGGTGAAGGTGAGACAGTCAGCAATAGTTAATGTGATGACTTTGGTTGCCTTCATTTCGCATCAGCAACTTGGAAAACGGCAATTGTGAAAGTGATTGTCCAGCTTTCACCTAATGACCGCGTTTAAAGAACATACTCCAGTCTTTTAGTTAACCATTCAATTAGTGACTTGTTACACTTGTGAGCATATTTGCGTTTTTACATACTGGTGAGAGCTGTTTGTGCAGGTCTCATCTTCTTCCCTAAGAGTAGTGCTTACTCGATGCTAGGGCACGTTGTTGAAGATCGTTATCTGTGTGGCTAATCGAGATACTCTCAGACGAATTGGATCAGGGGCCGTGCGTGAAACCTTGCATCTTCATTTCGGCGGTGTCTTCTGAGTTGAAGACGACGCGGCAACTGGTGGCGAATGTGCTGTTGCGGCTGGGTTACGACCCCATCTGGCAGGACATCTTCGGGACCGAATCCGGCGACCTGCGGCAGGTGCTGCGGGACAAAATCGACCAGTGCGAGGGCCTGATTCAGATCGTCGGCCACGGTTACGGAGCCGAGCCTCCGAGCGTCGATCCCGACCTGGGCCGCGTCTCGTATACACAGTTCGAATTTCTGTACGCCCAGCAGCAGGGGAAGAAGACGTGGCTGCTCTTCGCCGAAGACGGCTGCGCGCGGGACACTTCACTGGAGCAAACACCGACACCGACACCGACACCGACACCGAACTGAAATTGAAAGTCGAACCCCTGAAGGACGAGTTCGCCGTTCAAGACCCGCCGCCTGATTTCGGCCCATTGTTGCATGTCTGTATACACCCTTGTCCCCCGCTGCT
>TARA_R110002111_G_scaffold45578_2_pt1 | contig 16364 bp, 10 predicted proteins | sample TARA_R110002111 | Tara Oceans TARA_R110002111 (sample SAMEA4397363) | marine metagenome | biome: Polar Biome; feature: [ZZZ] marine water layer (ENVO:01000295); material: water (ENVO:00002006), including particulate matter (ENVO:01000060) such as... | depth 199 m | reverse complement strand
ACTAATGTAACGGCTAATATTGCAGAGGCCGCCATGGCATAGGTTGCGGTAAATGCTAGAGGACTAAATAATCGACCTTCCTGTGCTTGCATGGTAAAAATAGGTAAGAATGAAACGGTGATCACTAATAGTGAAAAAAACAATGCAGGCCCGACTTCCCGACTACTATCACCAATGACCTTCCAACGTTCATCATTGCTGAGTTCTCGGCCCTTTTCTTCACGCGCTTTTGCTAAACACGTATGGGCATTTTCTACCATAACAATGGCGCCATCGACCATAGTGCCAATCGTGATAGCAATACCACCAAGCGACATAATATTGGCATTTAAACCTTGTAAACGCATAACAATAAACGCCATCAAAATACCTAACGGCAAGGTAATAATGGCAACAAATGCTGAGCGCGCATGCAACAAGAACATGATAACCACTAAACTAACAATAGCGAGTTCTTGCATCAATGAAGTGTTTAAGCTGTCTACTGCGCGTTCAATAAGATCGCCGCGATCATAAACACTTACAATTTCCACCCCTTCAGGCAAACCGGCCTTAAGTTCCTCCAATTTTGCTCGTACGCCTTGAATGGTTGCTAACGCATTCTCGCCAAAGCGCATAATAACAACCCCACCCGCAACTTCACCTTCGCCATTAAGGTCAACAACACCACGACGCAATTCAGGCCCTATATGCACATGGGCAATATCTTTCAGACGAATGGGGATCCCATCTGCGGTTACCGCGACGGGAATAACATTTAAATCTTCAACTGATTTTATATAGCCTTTACTGCGTACCATATATTCGGTTTCAGCCAGTTCAATTAAACGACCACCAACATCTTTATTGGACATCTTTATTGCCATTTTCACTTTGTTAAGTGGAATGTTATAACGTGCAAGAGCACTCGGATCGACATCAACTTGGTACTGTTTAACAAAACCGCCCATTGAGGCGACCTCAGCAACACCATTAACGGTTTGCAAGGGATAACGCAAATACCAATCTTGCAGTGAGCGCAATTGTGCTAAATCGTGCTGGCCTGTTTTATCAACTAAAGCATATTCATAAACCCAGCCAACACCGGTAGCGTCGGGACCGAGTGTCGGTGTTATACCTTGAGGCAACCTGCCGCTAACATAATTTAACGATTCAAGTACTCGTGAGCGTGCCCAATACATGTCGGTATTATCTTCAAAAATGATGTAGACAAAAGACATACCGAAAAAGGAATAACCCCGTACCACTTTCGTGTTGGGCACCGCTAGCATAGAAGTCGTTAATGGGTAGGTCACTTGATCTTCAACCACTTGCGGTGACTGCCCAGGAAATTCCGTAAAGACAATAACTTGCACATCAGAAAGATCGGGGATGGCATCCAAAGGAGTGTTTTTATAAGCAAAAAGTCCCACTAGAGTAATAATGATGGCTGCAAGTATCACCATAAACCGATCTTTGAGCGAAGCTGAGATGATGGCTTCAATCATAATTATTGCTCCTTAGCCTTTAATTCATCAACGTTTGGCATATCCATCGCTGGCATCTTATTTTTTTCTGCATTTTTTTTCTGTGTTTGCATCAACATTTTTTCTGTTGCTTCACGTAGAGATGACTCTGAATCCACCATAAATTGTGCAGACGTAACCACCTCTTCTCCGGCGCTTAAGCCAGAAATCACCGCAACTTTACCGCTTGACTCAACTCCCAAGGTAACAATTCTCGGCTCAAATTTTCCGGGCTCTTTAACAACAAAAACTTGTGAGCGTTCTCCAGAACGAATAACGGCTTGGGCAGGAATGACAATGGCATCCTCCTTAACATCAGAATAAATATTTACTTCTGCAAACATATCTGGTCGCAGCAATTTATCTGGATTATCAAAAATAACCCTGACTTTGGTACTACGTGTTTTTGACTGAGCATAAGGATAAATATAACCTAAACGTCCTTTGAATTTTTTACCCGGAACACTGGCTAATGTCATTTCGACTTCATCACCTACTTTTATCCAAGGTAATTCATACTCATAAATATCGGCATAAACCCAGACTTGGCTCAAATCAGCAATCATATACAATTCAGTTTTAGGGGTAACATATTGCCCTTGTCTTGAGCCTATGCGCGTAACGGTGCCCGCAACAGGAGTGTGGATATGTAATTGTTTTTTTATTTTCCGAGTTTTTTCTAATTCTTTAATTTGATGTTCTGGCACATCAAGCAACACTAGCCGCTCTCTGGCACTATCAACCATTGTTTTCGCGCCGTTTCTAACATCTTCAAATGGGCTTGCTTCAAGTGCCTTAAGACTATTTAAGGCAAGTAAATACTCTTGTTGTGTTGACACTAATTTAGGCGAATAAATACTAACTAGCACATCATTTTTTTGCACTGTTTCACCAGTTTTATCAACTGTTACTGTTTCAATCCAGCCTTCAGTTTTAGGGTGTAAACGCGCCATTTTCTGCTCGTCAAAGTCAACTCGTCCAGAAGCACGTATTGTTCGGCTCATTGACTCTTGTTTTGCAAAAGAAGTTCTCACCCCGATATTTTGTACCACAGTCGGATCAATTTTCACCGTGCCCATTACGGCATTACTATCTTTTTCTTCGGCATAAACAGGGACGTAATCCATTCCCATTGAATCTTTAGCTGGGACCGGCGAAGTCACTGTCGGATTCATTGCGTTACGATAGAATAAAGGCGTTTCTTTACCTGCTGCAGCACCTTGCTGTTGTGGTGCATTTACAGTAGTTAACGTGTTGTTATTTTCATAGTCAAAAAGTATATATCCGACGCCAACGCCAACACTTAGCATAATAATTGCGGTGGCTAATGTAGATTTATTCATAAATAGATTCCTTGCCGATAGAAGCTTGTAAACTTGCTAATGCTTGATTGCTTTGTGAAACTGCTTGCCAATACTGTAATTCATAATTAAATAACGTCACTTGGCTACGAACTAAATTTAAAAAATCAACTTCGCTAACTTGATAACCAGCCAACATTGACTGTACGGTTTGCCTAGCCTGCGGTAATATCCCGGTGGTAAATAAAGATAATTGCTCTGTTGAACGACTATATTTAGTTAAGCTGCTAGCAATATCTGCTCTTACTTGATTCATTTCATCGCGATAGGCATATTTCGATTTAAATTGTTCACCTATTCGCTGTTTAACTTTGTATGACTGTTTTGTACCGGCATATAATGGCAATTTAATGCCTAACTTGATTGAAAAAAGATCGGCTCGCTCACCTGCCATTAAAGGCGAATTTTGTCCTGTTCTATCACCATAAGTTACTCCAACGATAAAATCGGGAAAGTATTCTCGCTCAGCCAAGTCAAGTTTCGATTTAGCTGCTAACACTAACTGTTTATGTTTTTTTAACACCGGACGAAACTTGTTAGCCAACTGATATAGCTGTTGCTCTGGCAGCACTTTTCTGCTCAGTAAATTAATCTCTTCAGGTAAAGTTATAAGACTTCGTGGCGCAATATTCATTAAAATATTCAGCCGAATTAATTGTTCATCTCTTAAGGCATTAATTTGAATTTTCTTATCAATTAATTTTGATAGCTCTAGTTGCGCTAATAATACATCTTGTTGTAATCCCTTGCCGGTAGTGTATTTGGTTTCTGCTACCTCAATAAATTGCCTCAGTAGAGCTTGGTTTTTATCGACGGTTACGATTGCTCTGTCTAAATAAAACATTTGCCACCATTTATGACTAATATTTTTTGCTAACAACAATCGCATTTCTGCCACATCAAAATAAGCAGCTTTTGCTTCAAACTCAGCAGCCTCTGCTTTTAAACTTAACTTGCCTGGAAAAGGTAATGCTTGTGAAAAACCAATTTGTAATTGCGTCATTCCCTCTTGGTTACGTTCAAAGCTATCGGTTGGAAAACTGACCGCCCCTAAACTTAATATTGGATCGGCTAATGTTCCCACCTGTGAGGGTATGTTTTTCAAAGCCTCATACCGTGCCTGCATTTGCGCTAAGTTAGGGTTACCTTCCAATGCTAGCGCTATGGCACTTTGCTCAGTCAGTATCTCAACGCTATCAGCATTATTTTTATTTAGCGGTTTAGCTGATAGTTGCAGGGAGAACAATAATAATATTGACATTATCAATATACGATTTATCATTTGCATATTCATTATCCTATTGAAATATATAAAATTAAATTACGCCTTGGTTCCTACAAGACTCTCTAACTCTTTAATGCTTATTGGCTTTCTGTTTTTCAAATTTACATAGCAAGTTGAATACAATAAGCATGTGCCTTGTACTTCATTGCGTAAAATATTATCTTTTTGAGATGAATTAATTCTATTGTTAAGCAATAAAATAAAGTCATCGCCAAACAATCTAAAAACAAGCTGATTTTTTCCTATTGCCTGTAGTGTACTTACTATTTCTTGTAATTTTTCATCACCTTTTTCCCAGCTATTTTGGGCATTATATTGTGTAAAATTATGTACTTTAATTAACAGCGCATATTTATATTTAGCTAACTCATGCGGTTGTTTTGTTAATAAAAGTTCTAAATATTTTTTATTATAAGCATGTGTCAGGTTGTCTTTATAAAAATAAGAAAAACGCTCGTGCTGTAAATCAGATTCAGGTAATTGAGCTACCTTATCGTCTATATTTACTTTTGATAATACGACAATTGCAGACTTTACAATCACAGGATTAAACTGATGACCACTTAATTGCGATATTTCTGCTATGGTTTCTGAGACTGTTTTTCTTGCCTTATATATCCGGTCTGTCGTCATAGCATCAAAACCATCAGCGACAGTTAGAATTTGAGACAAAAAAGGTATTTGATCCCCTTTTAGAGCTTGAGGGTAGCCTGAGCCATCATAGTATTCATGATGATGACGAACTATCTCCGCAATATCCTTGTAAATAGAGACTTTAGAGAGTATTTCATAACTTGTCGTCACATGATTTTTTATGATCTTGTACTCTAATTCGTTGAGCTTTCCTGGCTTAAGTAATATCGAATCTGGAGTCGATATTTTCCCAATATCATGCAACATCGAGGCCCGATAGAGTAAATCTTTATTGAATTGAGATACCTTTAAATGATTAGCAATTAAACTTGCATATTTGGCGACTCTTTGCGTATGTCCAGCAGTATAACTATCTCGTTTTTCAATGATATCGACAAGATTATAAATACTTTCTTCATAGTTTCTTAACCGTCTAGCTAAGGCACTACTAGCTTTTTTGTAGCCATAAATAATTGCCGCTAAACCTAATAGCCAAATAACGAAAATACTTCCTACCATATTCCATATATGTGAATATGACTGAGACAATTCTGTCGATATGGCAACTGATACAAATATTCCGCCAATGTATTGCTCAATATTTTTGATATTAAATAATTTGCAAATAGCGCATTCATTATTCATGACTATAGGTTCGAGCGCTCTAACAAACTCCTCTTTACCTACTTCATCAATAAATAACCCCGCTTCACCACTTGTCATCAATTGTTTAATGAAAATATTTTGCCAATTTTCAAGCTTATAATTGTCAGTTTGAAAATTTAAGTCTTTTTTTACTAAAATTAAAAACACCTCTGGGGAGCCAACATCCATTTGAACTAAAATCATCTTTTCATTTAGTTTTTGACGGTTTTTTTCTCCACCAATTTTTGCAATATCTTTAACAATATTTCTTTCCAGCACCGGGCTATTCTTTACTAACCAATCTGATATTGTTAAGAAATATGTAATAACTGCACTAGCCTCTTCTGTGGCTCTTTTTTTGACATTCTCTTTAGAAGAAAAAAATAAATCCGAGGCCAAAGCAGCTGCTATAATTGTCCAGACAAAAAAGACTATTAACGCTATTCTTTTTAGAGTCCCTATCCTTTTAAGCATTCTGTAAGCTCCTATCTACGTGTACGTTCATTTCTAAAGATAACGAAGCTTTGTCGATATAAACGCCCCAGCTAAAAATTCTCGGCGAATAAATGCTTGCCGTCAAAAATCACGACGACACCAATTAAGATACTAACAAAGACATAGTTGAAAATTCAACTTTTTATAAATATTTTAAAACAGTTCTATTAGGTGCTATGACAATATTGGCGGGCGATATAAATTTGACAAAGGCTGTGATAGATAAGCCTTGGTTGATTTGTGAGTGATCTGTTGAATAACGGAGAAATAACTGGCTAATTCATGCTCTGATACCATCGTTAAGTTAACTTGAGATACTAAATTAGCACTGCAGTCACAATCAACACATTGACAGTTGTTCATTGAAGAGTCTGTTTTTATACTATCAACAACTTGATTATTCACTTTTTTGTGCTGATGAATATGGGGAATATCTGTAGATAATGCAGAAGTAGAGGTTATGTTATGCACGGCCATTGCTTGGCATAAATGCATCGGTTTCGCGAACACCGGTCCATTTACAAACAAGTATATAATCATATTTAATAACAAAACGATTCTTGTACGCATTACAGCTATAAAGTCCCATAGTTATCCCATCTACTGGTTAAAGTATAACGGCTATGCTAATAGTATAATTTGATATAAATCAAATTATACTGCTACAACGGTATTTATAATGACTTATTCTAGGGGGGATTGTGATGTAAATCATTTTATACCGCTATAGAGGTGCTTATGATGGATTTAATAACGAAAGATTTTGATATAAATCAAATTACCTTGTTGTGGTTATTCATGATGAGCTCTTTCACTGTTAGCTTAATTTCGGCTGGCAAATTGCTAACTGGCTTTGCGGTCACTGTTATTGAAGTAACTATTGCATTAAAGACAAGAGTTTTTATTTCTGCATACAAAACCAGCTAAAGAACTGCTGGCTAATAACCGCCGTGCGCTATCACTATTTTTCAATGCCTGATGAAATTGCCTTTAAGTTGTGCAAGGTGCGGACTGAGCGAGAGCAAGATTCAGTAGCGGTGGGGTTGTTGCTTAAAATGACGAGGCTTCACAACATTCGCGGTGATTAAAACACTTTTATCTCGAACAAAATTTAACCGTAAAACATCAGTAGGCCTTAATTAATATTTAATTTTTTTTGCTGTATTAATCATTTCTTCCATCTGATCAGTTCCTTCTATTTCATCTATGTATGCATTAAGATCGTTCACGAATGATTGCCAATTACTGGCAAATGCCATAGTCACTTCGATGTTAAATATGGGTTTAGATGAACGATACAATAAATCATTTTTAAATATATTATCGATTAGCCAATCAGCTGTATGCTCATTTATTAAGGTAACATCACATCGACCTTTTAACAGCATTTTTAACATTGACTCATCACTACTACTATCAATGCGAATAGATTTTTCTTCCTCAAACAATTTTGGTAATAAAGGATATTCTGAATAAGTATAGGAACGATGAGTACAAATACGTTTGCCAATTAAATAGCTTTCAAAATTTATTTTGTTATCTAATACTTTTGTACTAAAAAAATAATAGCCAAATTTTAAAAAAGGCTTGGTGAATAAAAAATTACTTGGGTTGACCAACCATTCTTTATTCATTAATGAACCATCTAGTTTATGCTGTGCTAAATACTCTTCTACTCTTCCTGAAGGCACGTGGAGATAAACAATTTCTATATTTGATTCTTTAGTTACCTTATTTAAAAAACTAGGAATAATCCCTTCAAAGTTTAATCCATTATCTGGAGAAGACAGAAAAATAGAACTATCTATGTCTTTCGCTTGAAAAATTAATGTTCGAGTCATAGAAAAGCATGACTGCGACAATAACAAGGTAAAAATCAAACCGTATGATCTAATAAACATCAATATTTTATAACCCATAAAAACTTTAAACTGTACCCAATAAATCTTATTGATTCAAATAAAAAAAGCTTGTCACCCAGGAAGTGTGACAAGCTTTATACTAGCGGTTGTTGCTCTTTCGCTTTAGAGCTCTGCTGCACTTGAAAAGTTGGCAATCGAGGTGCTTCATATAATCTTTGGTTGTTCCAATTGCATATTAAGCACGGCTTACACTAAGTACCTACGTCCTGTAGCCAACAAAAATTGCCACTTTTCAAGGCAAGCCAAGGGCCTATGGCTAATAGCAGAGACTAAAATGAAAGATCAACAGCCCCTAACAACAACTATTAAAAACGGTAAGACATTTTAGCAAAACCTCTGCGGCCTAATAAATCATAAGTCATGACATCGGTATTAGCATCATTCCAAGATGTTAAATAAGGCGCCTTTTTATCAAATAAATTATCAATCCCCATTGAGACTGTTAGTGAATCATTTAGCATGTAAGAAGCTGATAAATCTGAATAAGTAATTGATTCAACTGATTTTCCTAAAGGATCAAAATCACCACCGTTTACATCATCTGCACCACCAATATAACGCATTGAATAGGTAGCTATCCAATCATCAGATATCAACGAGAAGCTAAAATTACTACGCCATTGGGTGTAACTACCTTGATCTTCTGTGATAAAGCCTACTTTATCAATTGTAGGTTGACCAGCAAAAGGGGTACTTTCATGGGTTAATAGACGTGTAACATCTAAGCTAGTTTTTGAATCAAGTCCAAATAACTTGGTTTTGTAAATAATATTAAAATCTACACCACTAACTTTTTCAAAGGCTGCATTTACCGGTCTTTGATTAAGCTCGATAACTTGTTTTGTCACAGGATGACGAGAAAAAGTATCACAAAATTGTGAATTTCCTTGTGGATCTTCATAACATAATTTCAGCATATCTGAGCCATTTACCGAGGTAATTGAGTCTTCTATTTCAATATTAAAATAATCTAACGTTGTGGATAGACCATCAACAAATTTTGGCTCCCACACAATACCTACAGTAGTAGTATCAGCAAACTCAGCACCTAACTCGGGATTACCGCCAACACTGGTTAACACGGTTGTGCCATCTTGTACAAAATTGGCAGGCACACCGTCAGCTAAACAGTTTGTTGCGATTGCATCTGAGGCATTCTCACATGGATCGATTGTCCGTAGGTTTTCACCGTTGGTACCGCCAAATAACTCGGTAATAACAGGCGCACGAAATGCTGTTGATTGAACACCTCGTATCATCAAAGCATCATTAACTCTCCATGTCACACCTAATTTATAAGTAGACTCAGCGCCAACAGTACTGTAATCAGAATAACGCATTGCCATTTCTGCAGTTAAACTTTGAACAAAAGGCATATCAGCTAATAATGGAACAGATAGTTCAACAAAAGCCTCTGTTACATCGTAACTACCATTGATTGGATCTTCATCACCGTTAGCCAGTACCGTTGAATCTGGATCTCGCCAGCCTTTTTCTGTGCGTGACTCTACACCCGCAGCAAAACCAACAATTCCGGCTGGTAATTCAAATAAGTCACCATATAAATTCGCGGTCCATGTACGCATTTCATTACCACCAGTACCTTCGCGGCGATATTTTACATAATCGATAACATTTTGATCAAGTTGATTGACACCAAACCAATTACCACAAGGAATGCCATTGCTATTATCATAAGTACATATACTTTCATCTAATGTTTGCGCAGCCTTTGAGGGATCAATATCAAAAGTCCATCCATCTGTGCCCGTATTACGGCCATAATTATAAGCGGCATCCCAACCCCACCCATTATCAAACTCTCCTTCTAAACCAATAACAATCCTAATGGTATCCGTTTCTTGAAAAAAGAAAGGTGCACCTAATTCAGTATTTCTTCGGCGTTGAAACTCTAAATCTTGTCCTGTTGGATTATAATCAAAATCGGAAGACACCGTTATACCAGCAAAACCATTACGAGGTGTTACTATTTGCTCACCTTTACGTTTTGTATACATGGCTTCTGTAAATAAGCGCACTGAATCATTAACTTCATAGTTAACAAAACTTGAAACATTAATACGTTCCATTGGGCTAACGGCATTTAAGTAGGGGATATAGTCAAAACCATGTTCTGCACTATTATATGGGCCATAAGCCGTCGGATTATTTTCATCTTGACTAAATTGTACTTGGCTACCATCAGCTAACAGTGCTCTACCACCTTCAGTTGTGGAACTACCGAAACATTCAAATGTACCCGCTTCTGTGCCAAACTTAGGACAATCGATTCGATCTGATTGACGAACAGCTTCTGTATTAGTGTAATTTAAACTTAGTACCGCATTGCCTCGATCAAAATTCCCACCTAAGGTAAGGTTAATATCCTGATTTTCACCATCATTTTCATCGGTGATACCTGCTTTTACATTTAGCTCAGCACCGTCAAATTCTTTTTTAGTGATTATATTTACCACACCCGCAACAGCATCGGCACCATAGATCGCAGAGGCGCCATCTTTAAGTACTTCAATACGCTCGATCATTGAAGTAGGAACCATATTTAAATCAACAGAGCTGTTGGCACCAGTTCCACCACCAACCACACGACGGCCATTAAATAAGACCAAAGTACGTTTAATCCCCATGCCACGAAGGTTTACTTGTGCTGTACCATAACCACCACTAGTCCAATAGGCATTAGTTGCGTTACCTGCTACACCTGCTGAAAATGACATTTCTTGAAGAAGATTTTCAACATTTGAAATACCAGACATGCTTATGTCAGCTGCGGTAATAACAGAAACAGGGCTAGCTGACTCCATATCTGCCCTTTTAATTTTTGAGCCGGTTATTTCTATGCGTTCAACATTTTCGTCTACGGCTTCTTCTGCACTGGCAAGCGTAGGGATAAAAGCTACTCCTGCTATCAGTAATGCATTAGTAATATGAGAGTGTTTCATTATCATTCCTTCATTATTTTATAGTGAGTTATAATTTAGTTTTTTTATTATTAGCTGTATTTTATAACGTATAAAACCGGTATATACAACAATTATTTCATCCTAATAATTGTTTAAATCGAGATAAGACTTGATAAAAACTCTGTAGAATATGTTATGTTAAATAATAACAACCCATAGCGGTATATACCGCCAGTTAATACAATGTTAATGCAGGGTTAATCAAAAGTAACTACAATGCTGATTAATTACACAATCGTAGTAGTAATTTGATATTTACAAGAAATATAGAAGAAAAAATATGGTTCAACCTAAATACAGACTTATTGCTGACTTTATTAAAGATAAGATAGAGTTAATGATGTGGCCAGAAGGGTTTAAAATACCTTCTGAAACTGATTTAGCCACTCAGTTTTCAGCTAGCCGCATGACGGCAAGAAAATCTATTGATGAACTGGTGTTAAAAGGATTATTAAAAAGGGTTCCAAGCGTTGGTACCTTTGTAGAAGCCCCTATAGCTCAAAGCTCTTTATTAGAAATAAAAAGTATTTCAAATGAAATAAAATCTAGAGGGCATATACATCGCATGACGGTACTAAGCAAATTAACGTTAATACCTAACGATAAATTAGCTTTAAAACTTGGATTAACATCACAAAATAAAAAAATTTTTAAAGTTATTATTATTCATTTTGAAAATGAAACGCCCATTCAATTAGAAGAAAGGTACGTTAATGCAGAAAAAGTGCCTGAATTTCTAGAACAAAATTTTAACAAAATTACCGCTCATGAATATTTATCTTCTGTTGCTCCTTTAACTGAAGCTGAGATTTCTGTTGAGGCGGTTATGCCTACTAAAATTTTAAAACATAATTTACACTTACAAGAAAACATCCCCTGTTTAAAAGTTTCAAGAATGACACTATCTAATGAACAGCCTATTAGTTTTGCGACTCTATATCATCCGGCTGATAAATATAAACTAACAAGTGTCATATATGTATAACATCAGTTTGGCTTGGTGCATCTTGTAACTAGTTGATTCATAGTTTTATTCTTCAAATCACTCACTGTGTATTTTTCAGTAAAAAGTCACCTAACGCTGACGCTAGGTGACTATTTCGCTTATTTAATGGTTATGTCCGTTTTTACCATCTTGCTCTTTCATTTTGCTGTGATCCATTTTATCTTTGGACGCCTCAGCCTGCTTCATACATTTTTTCATCATGGCGACAGCAACCGGATCTTTCATATCCATTTTGCTGTGATCCATTTTGCTACAATCTGCTTTTTTTGCTTTTTTTACATGCAATTTGGGATCGTGTGCGGTTGCGGTTATTGATAAAGTGATGGTTGGTATTAATACTAATAACATTTTTACTAAATTTTTCATGGTTTTATCCTACTGTTTATTATTCAATTAGTTTATGAAAATGCATCAAAAGCAATTGCGCTTTCTTTCACACCATGCGCTTTTAATAACTTCATTGTTTCCGTCATCATGCTCTGAGGGCCACATAAATAAAATTCAATATTGTCAATATCATCCAAAATATCTATATTTAGCGCTAATATTTCTTGTGCATATCCTTGCGAACCTAACCACTCTTCATTAGGCTTAGATAGTACAGGGTAGTAGTGGAAATAGTCATTTTCTTCAGCTAACTGATAGAACTGTTCTGAGTAGAGCAAATCACATTCAGAACGCGCTCCATAGAAAAAGTGAATATTACGTACTTTTTCATTTAGATCATGACTGCTTTGCGCATCAAGCGCTAATTGCTCTTCAATGATTGATTTTAAAGGAGCCATACCTGAACCAGCGCCTAACATCACCATAGTTTTATTGTTGTTTTCTTTTACAAAGAACTCTTCAAATGGACCTAAAGCTTCAATGGTTTTACCTACACTGAGGTTACAAAGGTAACTAGAGCCTGCTCCAGGTAAGCTCTTATGATCTGGAGCTGTTTGAATTTTTATGGTAAAAACAAGTTCCTCGGTATTGATAGATGACTCAGCCAGCGAATAACTTCGTGTACACGCAAGATGCTCATATTCTAGATGCTCTATATGGTGCCAATGAGGCTTCAAATGTTCAGGCAAATTTAAAGGAATTGAGACCCCCTTTGCTGTGGGAATGAAAAAACGCATAAATGCACCGGCTTTGTATGCTAGTGCCTGTTCTGTTTCGAGCTTAAATCGTAACTCTTTAATAAAAGGACTAACAAAGCGACTAGACGATAAAACCAATGAATGTTTTTTCGCATCAGTAACATCAATTAATGTCATGTTTTCAACATCATTACTAAAATGTTGACAAGCTAATCGATAACCCTGCTGTAATTCTTTATCAGTAAAATGCAAATGATCGGCTGATGTAGATTTAACAATTGGATTTATCATTACTTTACAGCGACCACAAGTACCACCGCCACCACAGGTAGATGGTAAAGCAATATCATGTTCGATAAGGCCATCGAGTAAATTGGTATGATTTGATAAAGTAACGGTCCCTATACCTTTCTGGTTTTTATCAAATAGTTTTACACCTTGCTGTTTAGAAAAATATTTAATTTTATACTGTCCACGAAGCCCTAAATCAACAGTCCAAATTAAGCCTGTTAGTGAGAGCCATAAGGTAACGAATGCAAACAGGATAATTTGGATATTATTAAAACTGCCTTCATTGCCATAATCCATAAAATGCAACATGAAAAAGATATCGGCGAAGCGTTTGAGTTCATCACTATGACCAACAATTCTGCCAGAGCCTGCCTCAACATATACACTGGTATTGATATCATCATCAAAGTTGACTTGCCACGTCGCATTTTTTTGCTTCGGAAAATCGTCTAATGGATATTGTAATAGCTTAGCCGAGCTTACTACGCCGGGGCCATTATAGGATTGCTGAGCCAATTCACTGGCAAAGCCATTATCGATTGTTAATTTAATTCCCGTATAAGCATTAACTAGTGTGTAGTGATTTTCAAAATCCTCATATAATCCTTTTTGATGAGTAAGCAAATAATAAGGTGTTTCTAACAGTTGTATTGGCTCTAGCGAAATACTTGAGTTAAATTCATGCAACACCTCATTTGGCTCAACTAAACGTGCCCTATCTACTTCAACACTCTGCTGAGTATGACTCTTATAGGTATGTCCTGCTGATTTTGTATGATCCATCAAATTAAAGAAAATACCACTAAGTAGCCACAGTAAAAATTGAATACCAATAATGACCGACGCCCATTTATGTATCTGTCTAATTAAAGGCATTAGGTTGCTCCTCGGTTGTTGCTTTATCTATTGCTGTCGTTGTTTTGTCCGATTTGAACACTCTAAAATAAGTAAGAAATAGCCCACTAATCGCGGCAATAATTCCTAAGAAAGTAAACCAAAAAAGCAATGAGTTTGCTATGTCGCTTTCTTCATAGTCCATAACATGAAAACGAAACATCCAATCAAATAGGCGCCAGAAATCATGACGTTTTGCTAGTAACTCGCCACTCCGCGCAGAAATATAAAGCGATGGACTGCCCAAATCATCAAAATTGACTCTCCAGGCAGGTAAAGCATCGTGCATCCGTCGACTTAATTCAAAAGGTGGACTGTCCTCGATAAACTCGACATTGCTGATATCACCTTGGCCACTATATATATACTTGGCCGCTTCAATACCTGATGTTTCACTTAACGGTGACAGTAGCTGACCATTATTGGCATCAACCAAGTACTTAACCTTGTCTACTGAAAACCTATACACCTCTTTATTTATAAACATGCCTACACGAACTTTATCCGCATCAGGGTATTGTTGCTGTAGTGATTTCAAGGTGAAATTAATATTATTTGGATCAATTTTGTTTTGATGATTAATCACTAAAGTGTCGCCATGAATATAGTCAATATTAAAAAAGACCATATAAGCACCAGTAACTGACCAAATAACAAATTGTGCACCAATAAACAGCATTAACCACTTATGATATTTCCTGCTGGTTTTCAATACATTAATCGGTTTTTTTTTTATAATTTTCTTTTTAGGTAATGAGTTTGAACGCCATAAATAAAAGAGTACCGGTAAGATAAGTAGTGTCAAAATAACTGCACTTAACATACCGCCAACCATAGGCGCGGCAATTCGACTCATCACCTCTGAGCCAGTTCCTGTACCATATAAAATAGGCAACAGACCAACAATGATAGCCGCTGCTGTCATCATTACCGGTCGAACACGCATACCAGCACCATGTATTACCGCCTCAAGCACATCGGCTTTTGTCGTAGCAATACCCTTTGCTTGATGGTCACTAAGCATTGCTTGGTAAGCTTGATTTAGATAGACAAGCATAATAACGCCTATCTCAACCGCAACCCCCGCTAACGCGATAAAACCGACACCAACTGCCACTGAGAAATTATAACCTTCTAGATACATTAACCAGATGCTACCTACCATCGCAAGCGGTAACGTGCCCATGATCATGGCTACTTCAACAACGTTTCTAAAATTTAAGTACAGGAGAATGATAATGATAAATAGAGTTAACGGTACCACATAAGCTAACTTGGCTTTAGCACGTTCCATATACTCATATTGTCCTGCCCAAACGATAGAATAGCCTGCTGGCAGTATAAGTTTATCAGCAACAACCTGCTGTGCATCTACAACGTATGTACCAACATCTACACCGTCAATATCGACATACGCCCAACCATTTAAACGGGCATTTTCAGACTTTATACCCGGAGGGCCATCTTCAACAAAGACATTAGCTACATCACCTAATGAAATACGTTGACCACTAGGCGTGACAATAGGCAATAATGCTAGCTGCTCGGGTGAATCACGATAATCTTGCGGATAACGTAAGTTGACAGGATAACGCTCTAACCCTTCCACGGTTTGTGTAACATTCATACCGCCAATTGCCGTAGCAACAACTTGTTGAATATCCGCAATATTTAAACCAAAACGAGCGGCCTTAGCACGTTGAATATCAACTTTAACATAACGTCCACCTGCAACACGCTCTGAATACACCGAAGCGGTGCCGGGCACATCAGCTAAAATTTCTTCAATTTGTTTACCAATATCTTGAATTACGTCCAGCTTTGGACCCGCAATTTTAATACCTACGGGGGTTTTAATGCCGGTTGCTAGCATATCGATACGGGTTTTAATCGGCATCACCCAAGCGTTGGTTACTCCTGGCAATTTGACTAACGCATCTAACTCTTTTTTCAAACTTTCGGTGGTAACACCTTCACGCCATTGATCATGAGGTTTTAACTGAATAAAAGTTTCTATCATAGTCAGTGGCGCAGGATCTGTCGCTGTTTCTGCCCGACCAACCTTACCAAACACCGTTTTAACCTCTGGCACTGTTTTGATGAGTTTATCCGTTTGTTGCAGTAACTGCCGTGCCTGACCAATAGAAATGCCAGGATAAGTCGTTGGCATATACATTAAGTCGCCTTCATCGAGTGGCGGAATAAACTCACTACCGATTTTATCTAATGGATAGAGCCCAATAGCTAGCACTGCCAAT
>TARA_R110002111_G_scaffold1015_3_pt1 | contig 16372 bp, 7 predicted proteins | sample TARA_R110002111 | Tara Oceans TARA_R110002111 (sample SAMEA4397363) | marine metagenome | biome: Polar Biome; feature: [ZZZ] marine water layer (ENVO:01000295); material: water (ENVO:00002006), including particulate matter (ENVO:01000060) such as... | depth 199 m | reverse complement strand
TTTTGAATATGAAAAATCTTAGCAGATTATTGTTCGCTATGTTGCTTATACTTGGTTATAGCAACGCTAACGCGCAAGACGAAAACAACCCATGGCAAATTACTATTGGTGTAAACGCAGTTGATGTGTATCCTTCTGGAGATGGTACTGGTTTCCCAATCAGTGAAACTATTTTTGATGAATATTTTAATGCAACTGATCACTGGAACATCCTACCTTCTTTATCGACGATCTCGGTATCTAAGTATATTGGTGATGGTTTCTCATTTGGAGCTGCAGGTTCTTTAAACAAAATTGACAAGTTTGGAGATGCTTCTGCTGACGACTTATCGTACTATGGTATAGATGGAACAATTAAATATAGCTTTTTAGAAGAAAGTACTATAAATCCTTTTGTAGGCATCGGTGGTGGTTACACTTGGGTAGATGAAATTGGTGCTGGAACTTTAAATGGAACTGTAGGTCTGAATATTTGGTTCAGCGACAATATTGGTTTAACACTTCAATCTGCATACAAGCATTCATTTGAAGATTACCTACCAATACATTTCCAACACACAGCTGGTATCTCTATCAAATTTGGTGGAACTGATACTGATGGTGATGGCATATATGACAAAGATGATGCTTGTCCAGATGTTGCTGGTTTAGCAGCTTTCAATGGTTGTCCTGATACAGACGGTGATGGTATTGAAGACAGTAAAGATGATTGTCCTAACGAAGCTGGTTTAGCTGAATTAAACGGTTGTCCTGATACTGACGGTGATGGTGTTGCTGACAAAGATGATAAATGTCCTACTGTTGCTGGTTTAAAAGCATTATCTGGTTGTCCAGATGCTGATGGTGATGGTGTAACTGATGCTGATGATAAATGTCCTAACACTGCAGGTCCAGCGGCTAACCAAGGTTGTCCTTGGCCAGATACCGATGGTGATGGTGTATTGGATAAAGACGATAAATGTCCAGACGTTAAAGGTACTGTAGCTAACAATGGTTGTCCAGAAGTTACTGCTGAGGTACAAAAAACGTTAAATGAATATGCTAAAACAATTTTGTTTGATACTGGTAAATCTACAATCAAATCGCATTCGGCTAAAGTATTAGCTGATATTATTGGTATCTTAAAAGAATATCCTACTGCTAAATTTACTGTAGAAGGGCACACTGATAGTGTTGGTAGCGAGAAATTAAATCAATCTTTATCTGAAGCTAGAGCGCTTTCTGTAAAAGAATATTTAGTTGAGAACGGTATTGATGAATTTAGACTTTCTGCTCTTGGTTATGGAGAAGCTAAACCAATTGATACAAACAATACTAGAGCTGGTAGAGCTAATAACAGACGTGTAGAAATTAACTTAGTAAAATAATAACTAAGTATAATTAATAAGTTTTATAAAAACGCTTCGGATAGTCCGAAGCGTTTTTTATTTTTATAAAACCAATTAAACTCCAAAATGACACATATAAACGGTTTCTTTTCCACTTATTTTTCGTCTAAAAATATAACCGTAACTAATGTTATACTTATATTTTCAGCCTTAAATAAACAAAAAATAATTCCATTTATTAATGCACAATTTTAAAATTAAATTGGTATGACAACTTTTATTTTTGATGTTTTAAAGGATTTACAGCACAACAATGCAAATCTTTCCCAATTAACCTTTGTGCTTCCAAGTAAACGAGCAGGATTATTTTTAAAGCATCAACTATCAACGGTTATCAATCAAACTGTTTTCTCGCCTGAAATTATTAGTATCGAAGAGTTTGTTGAAGACTTATCAGAATTAAAAACCATTTCTAACACCGAACTTCTTTTTGAGTTTTACAATACCTATGCAGCGCTTACCAAAAAAGAAAACCAAGATTCTTTTGAAGCCTTTTCAAAATGGGCACAAATACTAATTCAGGATTTTAATGAAATTGATAGATACTTAATTCCTCAGGATAAAATATTCAATTATTTAAGCGCTATTAAGGAAATTGAAAATCATCATTGGTCATTAGAAGAAAACCAGACCGAGTTTATTAAAAACTATTTATCTTTTTGGAATAAATTATATGATTATTACAACCATTTTTCAAAAGGGTTGTTAAATAAAAATACTGGCTATCAGGGTTTAATTTACAGAGAGGCTACAAATAATTTAGAGTTATACATTCAGAATAACCCAAAGATGCAACATGTATTTTTAGGTTTCAATGCACTTAATAACGCTGAAGATACCATTATACAAGAATTACTTCAAAACAATTTAGCTAAAATTTATTGGGATATTGACACCTTTTTTATTGACAACCCAAAACACGATGCCGCATTATTTACAAGAAAACATAAAGACAATTGGAAGTATTTTGAAACCAACCCTTTTAATTGGGTTACAGAAAACTATTCAAAAGAAAAAAATATTTCTATTTATGGTGTTCCAAAAAATATTGGACAAGCAAAATACATAGGGTCACTTTTAAATAATTTAAAAAAAGAAAAACATTCGTTACAAAATACAGCAGTTATTTTGGGCGATGAAAATTTGTTAATTCCTGTTTTAAATTCTATTCCAAAAAATATTGAAGCTTTAAATATTACTATGGGGTTCCCGCTAAAAGCTATTCCGCTCTCAAATCTATTTGAAACTTTATTTCGTGTACATAAAAACACATCTCAAACCTTTTATTACAAAGACGTAAATAATATTTTGTCAAATCAGTTTATTCGCCCTCTTTTTAATTTAGATGGCATTGATTATGCTTCGCAAATCATTGAAACCATAGATTCAAATAATTTAGTTTATTTGTCAGCCGAACGACTAAAACAAATAACCAATTCATCTGATGATATAATTGATTTACTCTTTACAAAGTGGAACACTTCCATAGAAATTATCTTGGAAAATTGCTTCCAACTTATTATAAAAGTTAAAGAAAATCTAGACGAAAAGAAAGCCAATAATTTATTGACATTGGAATATTTGTTTCGTTTTAATGAATTGTTTAACGAAATATCCCGACTGAACTTAAAGTACAATCACATCAAGGATATTTCGACTTTATTTAACGTTTATAAAGAACTATTGAGTTCTGAAACTTTAGATTTTCAAGGAGAACCTTTACAAGGCTTGCAAGTTATGGGTATGTTGGAATCGCGCGTTTTGGATTTTGAAACCGTTATTATATCATCGGTAAACGAAGGTGTTTTACCATCGGGAAAGACCAACAATTCCTTTATTCCTTTTGATGTAAAGTTAGAAAACAACTTACCAACCTATAAGGAAAAAGATGCGGTTTACACCTACCACTTTTACAGGCTTTTGCAACGTGCCAAAAACGTTTATATTCTTTACAACACAGAGGCAGATGTTCTAACTGGAGGAGAAAAAAGCAGGTTTATTACACAATTACAACTGGAAGGGATTCATAATATAAAACATCAAATTATAGCGCCTCAAGTGCCCGTAATATCAAACGAATTAAATAGTGTTGAAAAGAATGACGCCTTATTATTAAAACTAAAGGAAGTGGCTAAAAAAGGGTTTTCTCCTTCCTCATTAACCAGTTACATAAGAAATCCCATTGATTTTTATTATAAGAAAATATTAAAAATTAAAGAGCACGATGAGGTTGAAGAAACTGTAGCAGCAAATACGCTCGGAACCGTTGTGCATAATACCTTGGAAGATTTCTACAGCCCTTTGGTTGGTAGCTTCCTATCAGTAGAAATTATTGAAGGCTTAAAATCCCAAATAGAAAAAAAGGTTCAGTTCCATTTTAAAAATGAGTTTAAGGAAGGTAATATTACAAAAGGTAAAAACCTTATTATTTTTGAAATAGCAAAACGTTATGTTTCAAATTTTTTAGATTTGGAAATGAGAGCAGTAAAAGCTGGAAACAAAATAAAAATACTTGACATTGAAGCTAATAACTCAATTTCCATTGATATTCCCGAACTTGATTTCCCAATAAAACTAACAGGAAAAGTTGATAGGGTTGATGAATACAATGGCGTAACAAGAATTATTGACTACAAAACTGGCAGAGTGGAACTAAATAAAGTTGAAGTTGTTAATTGGGAAGATATTACAACTGATTACGACAAGTATAGCAAGAGTTTCCAGATTTTGTGTTATGCTTATATGATGATTGGGTCAAACAAAATTAAAGGTCCAATTGAAGCTGGAATTATATCGTTTAAAAATTTAAGCGAAGGCTTTTTAAAGTTTTCAAAAAAAGACAAACCAGGCAGTTATGCCAAAAAAGATACTCTAATTACAGAGGAAACCCTAGATAGTTTTAGCACCGAATTAAAAAACCTTATTATAGAAATTTGTAATGGGAATGTTCCATTCACCGAAAAAGAAGTCTGATGATTTTAAAAAACAGTTACGTTATTGATGGTAAACACCAGAAACCCATTTTAATTGATACCACGCAAGTTTCAAATAAAGAAAATTTACCATTAATTATTTTTTGCCACGGTTACAAGGGTTTTAAAGACTGGGGCGCTTGGAATTTGATGGCAAACGCTTTCGCGGAAGCTGGGTTTTTATTACTAAAATTTAATTTTTCTCATAATGGTGGTACTATCGAGCAACCCATAGATTTTCCTGATTTGGAGGCCTTTGGAAATAATAATTACACTAAAGAGTTAGATGATTTAGAATCTGTGATTGATTGGGTTTATAAAAGTAACCTATCTAAATCTGTTAACTTAAACGATATAACTTTAATCGGTCATAGCAGAGGTGGTGGCATAGTATGCATTAAAGCCGAAGAAGACTCAAGAATAACGCGTGTAATAAGTTTAGCAGGTGTTTCAAGTTATGGTAAACGAACGTCAGCAACAGGTGATTTAGAACAATGGAAAAAAGATGGTGTAAAGTATGTAGTAAATGGGCGTACAAAACAACAGATGCCACATTACTATCAGTTTTATGAGGATTTCATTAAAAATGAAGAACGCTTGACTATAAAACGAGCGGTTTCAAATTTGAAAACCCCTTTTTTAATAATTCACGGAGATGATGATACTAGCGTAAGTATTGAAGAAGCTGAGAATTTACATAAATGGAATCCCAACAGTGCATTAAAAATTATTGAAGGTGCAAACCATGTTTTTAATACAAAACACCCGTGGGATGAAAATAAATTACCAAAAGAACTAATTGAAGTCGTTTCCGCTACTATAACTTTTATAAAAAGCACTTTGGTTGTATAATTACTTTCTATAAATAATGAATAAAAAAAAATTGGCTGAAAAAGACTGGTACGCATCAGAAAAAAAACTTTACGTTGCAACAGATTGCATCATCTTTGGTTTTGATGATGGTATTTTAAAATTATTGGTTTTTGAAAGACGTGTTGAGCCGTTTAAAGGCACACTATCACTTATTGGTAGTTTTGTAAAACCCGATGAAAGTGCTGGTAACGCTGCGCGTCGTGTTTTAAAAGAAATTACAGGACTGGATAATATTTTTATGGAAGAGCTGAAAACCTATTCTGATGTTGAAAGAGATCCTGGGGCCCGGTGTGTTTCCATTGCACAATACGCTTTAATTCGGATTGAAGAATCTGATAAAGCATTGGTTGAAAAACATGGTGCTATTTGGTATGAATTAAACAAATTACCCAAGCTTGTTTTAGATCATGATTTAATGGTTGAAGATGCCTTGAACAGACTTAGGGAAAAAGCCAAATTTTATCCTATTGGCTTTGAATTATTACCTCAAAAATTCGCCATACCACAACTGCAAAAGTTATATGAATCGCTTTATCAAAAAAAACTAGATCCTAGAAATTTCAGAAAAAAACTATTATCCCTAAGGCTTCTTATTCCATTAAATGAAAAAGATAAATCAGGTTCCAAAAAAGGGGCTTTCTTGTATAAGTTCAATTACAAAAAATATAAAAAATTAGAAGAAAAAGGGTTTAACTTTTCCCTTTTTAGAACATAATAACAAAATTTTATGGTTTCTGCTTTTTGTATAGTTGTTAGGAATTGGTTCTATAACCCCTGTTTTTTTAGTTCTAATTGTTGTGAGTCATCCCAAAACAGGTTGAAACAAAATCGACTTGTTTTTTAAGTAGTGAAAAATAGTATCAAATATTGTTGTCCTATTAAAAATAATTCATTTAAAGAAAATTTTTGTGAATACAGGGTTTTCTAAGTTTATAAAAAAAGGGCTTGCTTATTACGTCCCAGGCTATCCGGGAGAAAAATTTTATTTTTTTAGAATATTTTGAATTTAAAGTTCACTGTTTATCAATTAGTTACAATCAAGTCTATGTTCTTCCCCGAAATTTCGGGGCTAATAGCGAAGCGGTCTTGATTCTTTAATCGGGCACTAATGGATTATCAAACTATATTTTTTCCAATAAAACTATGTTGAAATCAGATTCTAACATGATTTTACCACCCATTACTTTAACAGTTTGATTTGAATACGCATCATGGAGTAGTTCTCCTTCTTCAAATACTTTAGAAACATCAAGTTTCTTTTCTCCTTTTGGTAAATCTAATCCAACCACAACTAAATCCTTATAATCTTCTTTTTGGTAGCTTCTGTAAAACAAATACGGTTTTTGTGTAATCATTTGATGAACACCCGCACCTATTGCTGGATGATTTGCTCTAAACTGCCCTAATTTTTGCCAGTGATTTAAAATAGCTTTTGTTTCTGGATTGTTTTGAATGTCATTCCAATTCATGTTAGAACGCAATGTAGCGTCTCCTTGAGTGTCTTCTATAACCAAAGGGCGTGCCGATTCATCACCATAATATACCTGTGAGGTTCCAGGGCATAATAATAATTTAGTTGCCGTCTCAAAAGGTTTTTCGCGGGCAGCGTCAAAAGGTTGCCCATCGTCATGAGAACTTAAATAGTTTAAAACACCAAAACCTTTCAATTCTGAGTTTAAAATATCTGAATAGCGTTTAAATACGGCTTCTGTTTCAAGTTGTGCTGCATTCCATTTTAATTCAAAGTTTATAAGACTATTAAAAGCATTATCAAAATAGTTTACTTTTTTATCGCCAAAATCAAAGGCTTTTCCTGCTGAAATCCCATAGTTATAAACTTCACCAACTAAATAAAAATTGTTATCGTCTAAAACTTTATCGGGATTATTTTTTTTGTATTCCGCGAAAGCAACATCACATGCTGCCTTAAATTCTTGCCAAACATATGCTTCGGTATGCTTTACGGTATCAACCCTGTAACCATCAATCCCGAACTCCGTGATGTAATCTGTCAGCCATTTTATAATATAAAACCTAGGCGCTCTTGGGTAACCTGTTCTTTCGAAAAATGAATTAAGTTCAGCTACTTCTTGTTCATATCTACCTTCTGCTTTCCATTTTTTAATTAACTGTGATGGTAATTCTACATTTTCGTTACTTTCTGTTCTTATATCTGGCAGGTTTTTTACCAACGTACATGCTGTAGTGGTTTCGTAAGTTTTATAATCACATTGTGGCTCGGTGCGCACCCACTCTTCAGGCCATACAGGGTCTTTTTCCGTAACTGGCCCTGTATGATTTATAACAGCATCTAGCAGAATACGAATCCCTTTTTTATGAGCAGCCTCTACTAATTTATGTAAATCCTGTTTTGCTCCGAAATTGGGGTCTAAATTTGTCCAATCACTTGCCCAATACCCATGATAGCCATAACCAAACCCATTTCCTTCATCGGTTCCTCCATGAATTTGCTCTACAATTGGCGTCATCCAAATGACATTGATTCCTAACTTAGTAAAATACCCGTCTTTGATTTTTTGTGTAATGCCTTTTATATCACCACCTTCAAAACCACGAAGCTTTCCTGTTTCTTTGTTCCTTTCAAAATTAATATCGTTTACAGTATCTCCATTATTAAATCTATCTGTTAGCAAAAAATAAACATTGGCACCTTCCCAAATAAATGGTGCTTTTGAATCGTCATTTGCCACTTGATTTTTGTTTTTTTGAACGCAATTTGTTAGCGTTATCAGTATGCAAAAACCTATAATAAGAGACTTCATTTTTGTTTATATTTTTAAGACCTGTCAAGTCTTATTTACTTTATTGAATTTTTAATATGAAAGATTCTAATGTATCCACCTGTATTTTGATAGTTCCAATGCCATTTTCAATATTTAAAATTGAAGTGAACTGATTATACAATTGGTCTTTTACCTTATAATTACCATCAGTTAAATTCCAAAGCTGTATGATTTCCTTAGGGATTTTCAGATTGAATTCATACCCTTTTTCAGCATCAAAATTTGAAATAATTATCAGTTTTTCATCCGTACTCCAACGCACAAAAGACAATACTTTGTCAGTATAATTTTGAGTGTGTTCTCTGTTGTATAAATGAATATCTTGATAATTCCCAGCTAATGCTGAACTAGAAATAGTGAAATTTAAAAGTCTTTTATAAAAATCACGTAGCACTTTTTCTTCTTCCGTAGATTGGCCACCGTCAAATTGTTTATCGTTTACCCAACGTTGCAAATTCGGTACACCTATATAATCGAAAATGGAGGTTCTTGAAGGTTTTCCAAAGCCTGCATCTTCAGCTCCTGGTTCGCCTAATTCCTGTCCAAAATATATCATGGTTGGCGAGGTGCTTATTGTTGCGGAAACCACCATAGCAGGTTTCCCTTTTTCGGCACTTCCTGCAAATTCCGGACTTGCAATACGCTGTTCATCATGATTTTCTAGAAAGTGAAGCATGTGGTGCTCTATATCTTTTAAATCATCTTGGATAGGAGGGATCTTACCTGTTTTTCCATGCCCTTGCATAATGCGTTTTATGGTATCGTATAATTGAACTTTATCATATAAATAATCCATTTTCCCTTTTTTAATATAATCTCTGTATAAACTCGGGTTATAAACTTCTGCCATTAGAAACGCATCGGGGTTTTTCATTTTGATATGGGAATTCATATAACTCCAAAATTCCACTGGCACCATTTCAGCCATATCATAGCGGAACCCGTCCACTCCAAAATCTGTCCAGTATAAAGCAATATCCTTAAATTTAATCCAAGAATTTGGTACGGTTTTATCTTGCCAAAACTCGAAATGGGTTTTATAATCTTCATTTTCAAAACCTTTAGGCAATTCATCAAAATCCTTTTTACCTTCTGGCGAAATGCCATAATTGATTTTTACCGTTTCGTACCAATCATTAACGTTGGGTTGTGATAAACGCGAGCCATTGCCTGTCCATTTTGCGGGTTTTTCATCAAAATAATTATCTTCCAACGGGTGTTTTTCATCACCTAAAGGCGTATATGCACCTTCCCAAATGGGCACTTTAAAAGCTTCTTTAGGATTGTAATAAAAGTTATTGTTTACATCATATATTTTCGTTTTATCATCACTAGCACCAAAATCTTCAACGCCTTCAGGGTTTGTCAAACTTTGATAATTTCTTGCCACATGGTTGGGTACAATATCTATAATCACTTTTAAACCAGCATTGTGGGAGCGTTTAATAAGTGCTTGAAATTCTTCCAAACGGTTTTCAACATTAACTGCCAAATCTGGGTTTACGTTATAGTAATCCTTTACCGCATACGGAGATCCTGCGCGTCCCTTTACTACATCGGGATCATCATTGGAAATGCCATATTTTGTATAGTCTCTAATCACGCCATGGTGGGGGACTCCTGTGTACCAAATGTAAGTAACACCCAAGGCCTTGATTTCTTTTAATGCTTTGTCTGTAAAATCGTTAAACTTGCCAACACCATTTTCCTCAATGGTTCCCCAAGGTTTGTTGGTTGTATTTGTATTTCCAAAAAGTCTGGTAAATACTTGATAGACCACTTGTTTTCTCTTTAATGGTTTCTGCTCTGTTTTTTGAGTATCAAGAGGCTTATGTGTCTCTTTATTGCATGCAAACAGCATAGTAAAAATTAGTATAATTATGTAAAATTTGTGTTTGTTCATAACCTTAAATCTTTGACATTAAAGTCAATGAAACGATAAGTTGTTTTATATTTTAGTTGTTAATATGGTACTTCCTTTTGTATTCAATTTTAAAGATTTATTCCAATCAATCAGTTCTCCAGTAATGATGTTTTTCAAGGTTTTTCCATCTATTCCAATTTCCATGAACCTAGATAAATCTAATTCAATTGGTTTTTTGTTTTTATTAATAATATGAACCACTGTTTCATCGTCTAAAACTCTAAACAACACATAAACCCCATTTTCAGGTGCAAAATGGATTGTTTTTCCTTCATGGATGGCTTTACTGCTTTTTCTGTAATTCAATACGTTTTTAACGTAAGACTGCATGTTTTTTTGCGCTTTAGTAAGACCTTTTCCTGTAAAAGCATTTGTTTTATCGTCTTCCCAACCGCCCAGGAAATCACTCCGGATTAATCCATGGTCGCCCGGCTTTTCAAAATCGTTCATCAAGATTTCCGTCCCGTAATATATTTGGGGAATACGCGGTAGCACCAATAAATAACTCAAAGCCATTTTCGTGTTTATTATATGGCCATTGAGTTGGGTAAAAATGCGGCTCATATCATGATTGTCTGGAAAAATCATAATATCTTTTGGAGTTGCGTAATGGAAATCGTTCGCCAATCCTTCATACATTTTAACCAAACCAGTCTCCCAATTTTCCGGTTCATTCAGCCCATTGACTATTTGTCGTTGCATAGCGAAATCCATGGGAGATCTTAGGTTAGATTCATAGCCATCTCTATTATTGGTCCCTTTTTGCCAATAGCCAATTAGAAGCGGATTTAAACTCCACTCTTCTCCAACGATACTAAAATTGGGATATTCATTCATAATTTCGCCTGCCCAATTGCTCATAAATTCTTTATCGGAATAGGGATAGGTATCTTGACGGATGCCTCCTAATCCAGCCGTTTCGATCCACCAAATACTGTTTTGGATGATATATTTTGCCATAAATGGATTTCGCTGATTTAAGTCTGGCATTGAAGAAACAAACCAACCCACACTCATGTTTTCCTTATCGATTTTAGAAGCATAAATATCCTGGTTTGTAGTGCGTCTGTGATTGGTTGTTATGCTTTTACTACCATCCCAACTATCAATGTTCCTTTCATAGTTTTCTTGATGGTTTATCCAATCTTTAAAGGGCAAATCCTTCATCCACCAATGTTCTATTCCGGAATGATTTGCCACTTGGTCCATAATGAGTTTCATGCCTTTTCCCTTAGCTTTATTGGCTAATTCAAGGTATTCTTCCAGCGTTCCAAAGCGTGGGTCAATTTCATAAAAATCGGTTATGGCATATCCATGATATGAACTACTAGGCATATCATTAGTTAACACAGGGGTGGGCCAAATAGCCGTAAAACCCATACTCTCAATATAATCCAGATGATTCGTAATCCCTTTAATATCGCCCCCATGTCTTGCATAATCGTTGGTTCTATCAATGGTTTTTTCAAGTAAATTTTCGTTGATGTCGTTTGATGGATCTCCATTGGCAAAACGATCGGGCGTAATTAAATAAATAGCATCACTACTATCAAAGCCAATGTAATTTTCGGCAGATTTTTCTCTAGATTTTAATTCGTAAGTGTAGATTAAATCGTCTTTATTTTCTTGTTTAAAAATGATATTGAATTTACCTGCTTTTGTTTTTTCTGAAATACTTAAATCAATAAAAAGATAATTTGGACTATCCGCTTGATGTACTTTTTCAATTGAAACACCTTGATACGACATCTCAGGAGTTGCCTCTGAAATATTTGGATGATGAACCAAAAGCTGTAATGATGTGTTTTTAAAACCAATCCACCAATTTGGTGGCTCAATACGCTGAATATCATATTTTTCTACTATTGAAGATTTTTCACCAACCTCATCTGTAGTCATATTTCCTTGTTTTTTGCAAGATAAATTTAAAGCAAATACAAACAGTAAACCAATCACAAATGATTGTTTAATCTTTTTTTGTTTTTTGAAATAATATCCCATGATTGCTATTTTTATTTAATCGCTTTGATACTAATGGCATAACCCCCTCCAGGAACTGATAATTGAGATAATTTTGATTTACTCGTTATCTTTTTAGTTTTTATGGTATAAGCCTGTGGATTGGTTTTATAGTGTGCATCTTTTGCATCGGCATAAATGGTAGCCATGTATTTTTCACCCTTTTCAAGGAAATCAAATTTAATGTTTGATGTTCTGGCTTCATTACCATTTACATTACCAACAAACCAACTATGGCCTCCTTTTTCTTTTCGAGCTACGGTTATATAATCTCCAGGTTCAGCTTCTAAATAAATACTTTCATCCCAATCAATAGCTACATCTTTTATAAACTGAAAGGCATCCATAAATTGCTCGTAATGTTCAGGTAGGTCTGCAGCCATTTGCAACGGACTGTGCATAGTAACATATAGTGCTAATTGGTTTGCAATGGTGCTATTTACATGAGAATCATTATTAGGGTTAAGTTTACTAATATCCATTTCAAAAATACCGGGCGTATAATCCATAGGCCCACCAATTAAACGGGTAAAAGGCAAAATAGTAACATGGTTTGGTTTTGAACCACCAAACGCCTGAAACTCTGTACCTCTTGCAGATTCGTTACCTATTAAATTGGGGTAGGTTCTATAAATACCTGTTGGTCTTACAGCTTCATGTGCGTTAACCATTATTTGATAATCCGCTGCTTTTTCAATAGCATATTGATAATGATTTATTATCCATTGGCTGTAATGGTGTTCTCCTCTTGGTAAAATATTACCGACGTAGCCGCTCTTTACAGCATCATACCCATGATCTTTCATGAATTGGTATGCTTTATCCATATGGCGTTCGTAATTTCTGGTTGACCCTGAAGTTTCATGATGCATAATTATTTTAACAGCTTTTGACTTTGCGTATTCATGAATCGCTTTAACATCGAAATCTGGATATGGTGTTACAAAATCAAAAACATAATCTTTAGATTTTCCGAACCAATCTTCCCAACCTTCATTCCAGCCTTCAACCAAAACACCATCAAAACCATGTTTTGAAGCAAAATCGATATACCGTTTTACTTTGGTATTGTTTGCTGCATGGGTGTCATTTGGTTTTACTTTTGAATAATCGGTAACTCCTAGTTGTACAGCAGGCAAATCATCGGTATAGGCCCACGAACTTTTACCGGTAATCATTTCCCACCAAACACCTATGTATTTTACGGGTTTTATCCAAGATGTATCTTCTATGGCACAAGGATCATTTAAGTTCAATGTGATGTTTGAAGCCAAAATATCTCGGGCATCATCGCTAACCATAATGGTACGCCAAGGTGAATTACATGGAGCTTGCATATAACCTTTATCGCCTTTAGCATCTGGTGTTAAATGTGATTCAAAAATCATGTTTTTATCATCCAAATTAAGATGCATACAGGAATAATTAATAAGTGCTGCTTCGTGAATATTAATATACAAGCCATTATCGGTTTTCATCATTAATGCCGTTTGTACACCTGTTTTAGAAAATTGTTCCTGCGAAGCGTTTTCTGTGACGGCATTATCAAACTTTTGGCTTATCCCAGATAATTTGGACTCTGTATAATCATACTCTTGTGTATCGTAATCCCCTGGAATCCAAAACGCTGTATGATCGCCTGTCATAGCAAATTGTGTTCTTTCTTCCTTGATGACAAAATACACGAGGTTTTTTTGAGCTGGAAATTCATAGCGAAACCCTAACCCGTCATCAAACAAGCGAAAACGAATTACTACAATACGATTGGTTTCATTTTGCGTAAGCGTTACTGCCAATTCGTTATAATGATTACGAATTTCTTTTTCTTCGCCCCAAACAGGTTGCCAAGTGTCATCAAAAGTTGCTGTTTCCGTATCTGAAATCGTAAAGTCATTCAGTAACGACTTTTCATCATCTTTTAATTCCAAACCTAAATGACTTGGTTTTATAACAGATTTGTTTTTATAGGACAACTTATAAGTTGGAATGCCATTAGATTCAATGGAAAATATCATGGTTAATTGTCCGTTTGGAGATTTTAGCTCCTGTGCGTTAACCACAAAAGCTGAAAACAAAATGACAAGTGTTTTTATTAATGATTTCATTTATATAATTTTAAATTAAATGCTAACTAAATCATTGGGTTGTATAGTAACGGGTTTATTATTTACTAAAACCTGTAATTCGGTTTCACTTTCCAATTCAAACTTAGTGTCGTTTCGGCAAACGTTTACCTTAATGATGCTGTTTCTAAAATTTACTTTGAATGAATAGGAATCCCATTGTTTTGGTATTTTTGGTGTGAAGGCTAATTGATTGTTTTTCACGCGCATACCGCCAAAACCTTCAACAATACTCATCCAAGTTCCAGCCATAGAGGTAATGTGCAGCCCTTCGTGTACTTCGTGATTATAATCATCCAAATCCAACCGCGATGTTCTTAAATAAAACGTATATGCTTGCTCCATTCTGTTTAATTTTGCGGCTTGAATACTGTGTACACAAGGCGACAACGAACTTTCATGAACCGTGAACGGTTCGTAAAAATCGAAATGACGCTCTAATTCTTTATCTGTAAAATGGTTTTCAAAAAAGTAAAATCCTTGTAAAACATCCGCTTGTTTTATGTATGGCGAACGTAAAATGCGATCCCAACTCCATTTTTGGTTTATGGGGCGTTGCGATTTATCTAAATCTGCAACTGTAATCAGTTCCTTATCTAAAAAACCATCTTGTTGAAGGAAGATATTATGTTTCCCTGAAAACGGAAAATACATATTATCGGCAACTGCTTTCCATTCTGCCAATTCTAGAGTAGTCAGCTTCACTTTTTTCATGACCCTAGTAAAATCCGAGGCATGTTCCTCTTCAATTTTGCTTATATTTTCAATTGTGTAATTAATGCACCATTGTGCTAAATAATTAGTGTACCAGTTATTGTTTACGTTATTTTCATATTCATTTGGCCCTGTAACACCTAAAATAACGTACTTGTTTTTAGCTGTTGAAAAATTAGCGCGTTGATACCAAAAACGAGCTATCCCGATTAAAACCTCCAGACCTTTTTCAGGAATATAACTATAATCGCCTGTGTAACGGTGGTAGTTATAGATAGCAAATGCAATAGCGCCATTTCTGTGTATTTCTTCAAAGGTAATTTCCCATTCGTTATGGCTTTCTTCGCCATTCATAGTTACCATTGGGTATAATGCAGCCCCGTTTTTAAAGCCTAATTTTTCGGCATTTTCAATGGCTTTTTCTAAATGGTTGTAACGGTATTCTAAAAGGGTTCGTGCTACTTTCTGATCTTTGGTAGCCATGTAAAATGGAATGCAATAGGCTTCAGTATCCCAATAGGTACTGCCACCGTATTTTTCGCCAGTAAATCCTTTAGGACCAATATTTAATTTGGAATCTCGCCCTAAATAAGTTTGATTTAATTGAAATATATTGAATCGGATACCCTGTTGCGCCTTTACATCACCGGAAATAGTAATGTCTGACATGTTCCAAATTTCTGCCCAAGCAAGTTTCTGATCGTTTAATAATTGATTGAAGCCTTTTTTTGTCGCAATTTTTAAAACCTTTTTTGCCACTGAAACCAATTCGTTTTTATCATGATTTCTATCTACGGTATACCCACCATACTTTTGTATGGCATAGCTTTCGCCTTTTTTAACATGATGCTGGTAAGTAAAAGAAACATGATTGGAACCTGCTTGGATATTGGGTTGATTTAAAACCGATTTACCATTAATAAAAACCTTAGATTCCATGAATGTACAGGTGTAAAAATCTGTTTTCATGGTTTTTGCCTGAATAAAAGCCTGATGGTTTTTATGGGTTACATTTAAGGTATCCCAAAATTTATCATCCCAATTCGTGTCTTTATTAGTAATACCCGAATCTAAATAAGGTTGAAAAATAATATCAGCATCCTTATTAATTGGTTTTATTTGATAATGAATGGCTCCAACTTCATCTAAATCTAAACTTAAAAAACGTTTGGTTTCAACTTCTATTTGAATATCGTTTTTAAGAGTTGCTTTAAAACGTCGCGACAACCAACCCTCTTTCATGTTGAGTTCCCTTTTAAAGTTTTCTACCAGCTTGCATGTATATAAATCTAATTGCTCACCGTTAACGGATACGTTAATACCAATCCAACTAGGCGCATTCAATACTTTGGCAAAATATTCTGGGTAGCCGTTTTTCCACCACCCTACGCGCGTTTTATCTGGGTAGTACACACCGGCAATATAACTGCCTTGAAACGTAGGGCCAGAATAATGTTCTTCAAAATTGGCACGTTGGCCCATGGCTCCGTTACCAATACTAAATAAACTTTCGGAAGACTCTACACGATTAGCATCAAAGCCTTCTTCTATGATT
>TARA_R110002111_G_scaffold100636_6_pt1 | contig 16397 bp, 25 predicted proteins | sample TARA_R110002111 | Tara Oceans TARA_R110002111 (sample SAMEA4397363) | marine metagenome | biome: Polar Biome; feature: [ZZZ] marine water layer (ENVO:01000295); material: water (ENVO:00002006), including particulate matter (ENVO:01000060) such as... | depth 199 m | reverse complement strand
GCGTGACTTGCTTGTGCAATCTCTTTTCCTCTACGCATCTTCAAATCCTTTCGGATGACGATAACCTGCTTAACTATATTGCTCATTTATTTGTTTATAAAACGCTTCCACACTTTCATTTAAACTTTCCAGTGTGCCGTTGTTACCTATTTGGTGGTCAGATAATGCCACCTTTGCTTCTTGTGGTAGTTGAATATCGATGATATCCTTAATTTGTTCAATTGGTCTGCCGTCTCGTATGTGAACTCTAGATATCTGATTTTCAGTCCTAGTTGTGACAGTTAGAACTTCATCAACTAAATCTCGTAGACCTTCTTCGAACAGTAATGCTGATTCAACTATGATAAATTTTTCATCTGCATAAGCTGTTTGGAATTCACAGAACATTTTAATCAAGTGAGGCTTTCCCCAACTAACTAAAAGTTTACGCTCATCTTCAAATGTAAAAACTATGTTAGCGACTTTCTTTCTGTTGATACTCCCATCTTCTTTTAGAATGTGTGAACCAAAACGTTCAACCATCTTATCTTTGATATGATACTCTGCTATTATCGAACCCTTCTTATCTGAATTGAATACAGGAATCCCGTACTTCTCTTCTAAGATTTCACATACCGTTGTTTTACCACAACCAATTGAACCTGTAACTCCGATTATTTTCATATTAACATTGTACCTATAATTCCTAAAACTATTCCGACAACTAAGATTCCTAAAGCTAATTTGATAGGCATTCTTGTGTCTACTTCTGGTTTTGGCTCATTCAATAATAATGAACCGTATATTCGTTTTGATGCTGACCCTATTAACACTGCTGTTATTGGACCATGAGCGTTAATTGCTTGCTTCAGTGCACCATTTATTTTCTTTAATTCTACTTTCTTGTTCTTTTTGAGCTTGTTGATTGTGTCTAGATTATCTTTCTCGTAATCTCTGACAAACCCCATTAATAACTCCATGTCTGGCTTGCTCTTTGTTATTTCAGTTTCTATCTTGTGCTTTAATTTACCATCTCTGGTTTTAAAAGGTCTCTTCATACTTTTTTATTTATAAATATCTTCTTTATTCTCATCCAACATTTATTCCAGAATCTTTTCCATTTAGATAATTTTTTATCACCATATACAAAATCCATATATAATAATTTACTAACTGGACTTGTACTAGCTTGAACACTTACTAGGTCCATAGCTAAAGTTCTTGCAGCTACTCGTTCAACTATTGGGAATACTAAGTTATTTCGTTGGAATGTATTTAAGAACACATCGTCCTTGTCCATCCCACATTTGAATAACCAATCCTTTATAATATCAATTGCTTCTTTTATTTCGGTCCCAAATGTTTCCGAAATGAATTCAGCTAAATCATACCCTTCAATCGATTCGTGGTAGTTATTTATTAGTTTATGGTCATAAATTGTCTTAACACCTTCATCACTAATTGTTTGGAATGATTGACGCAGTTCAAGTTTATAATTACCATTTAAATGTCTAAAAATTATCTCATGAAGTACATTCATTAAAGGTTAAAGATTACATCCTCATTATTTTTTTGGTTTGACAGTCATAAACATCTTACGACCATCTAATTTAGGCATAACCTCAACTACACCAACTTCACCAAGCTCTTGCGCTAAATTGAACAACATAATTTCACCACGCTCCTTATGAGTCATCTCTCGACCTCTAAACTGTAACGTAACTTTAAGCCGATTTCCCTTATCTAAAAATTTTATTGCTTGCTTTGTTTTGGTATTAAAATCATTTGTATCGGTGTTAGGTGTTAACCTGATTTCTTTTACAACAATTTTCTTAGTATTGGAAGCTTGGTCTTTCAACTTCTTCTTAGCTTCGTAAAGGAATTTACTGTAATCCCCAACCTTACAGATTGCAGGTGAAGACTTTGAATTGATTAGTATCAAATCCAATCCTTTAGATTCAGCCAGTTTAAGTGCATCTATAGTAGATAACACCTCACTTTCAATGTCGTTACCTGTTACCCTTACTTCGTTAACTCGAATTCGTTCGTTAATTACGTAACTTAATTCTGGTTTTCTAAACGTTTTTGCCATTAATTATAAATAAATTTCATTAAGTGAATCAAATTGAGTGATTCCATATCGCTCACAAATAATATCAACATTTCCTTTTCTCCAGAAACCTTCTGGACAACAAACCATCATTTTACTAGAGTTAGCATGTAAACCCAACTCTAACAATGAGATTGGTGATTTAGTTGCTGGGTCAAAATACATAAAAATAACATCAGCTTGGTCCAACCCATTTAATTCCCATTCTACTTGTTCTTTAAACTTAGGATTTTCAATGGTTTGTTCCCATGAAGCATCCCAATCATCTCGTCTAGGATTAAGGAATACAATTTCCTTATCCAATAATTGTTTTTGAACTCTTTTTTGCCAATCTTCAGCAATACCCATTTCAATTGAACCCGCTAAAAACATAGATGAATACCCTTCTGGTACTACAATTTTATTTGGTGACTGTATCTCTATTGCTTTCATTTAAATTTTCTAATATACCTGTAATTTTCTTAGCATGTAAATAATGTTGTTTCAATTCATCTTCAGTGAATTCTGCTTCATTTATTTTAACCCATTTCATGTAACCTTGAGCCACATCCACACTAGTTGTAACATCAATTAAGTTATTCATATCACCTAATTTATACTTGCTAGTCTTGTTTACAACAACTGTCGTAAAATACCCAATTATAAACTGTAAAAAGATGAATAATGGAATTGCATACATTAATTCTAATCTAGATACAACGGACATAACCATCACTCCAGGAATTATGGCAACAAAACCAATCAACAAATACTTAACTATTTTATTAAACTCATTTCTCATAACATACTTTTTATTTTGTCCAAGCATGCCGTTTGAGTGTGGTGTAAAACTACACGAGCTTCCTCGATGGTTACCCATTTGAAATCATCCATTTCTGGCAATCCTGGATTATAAGTGCTGTCTAAGGCCACGTATGAATTACACTTCAATTCAAAAGAATCAAACTCAACATTGATATCCTTCTCGAATATAATGAATGGGTAAAGCTCTTTCTTTTTGTGCTTGTAAACCTCTTTGTCTAACTCATAGTAGTTGCATGGAAAGTGAGGCATCAAATCGACATTCGTTTCCTCTTGACATTCTCTTAATGCTGCTTCTAAAAAGTCTTCACCAAATTCAATTTTACCTTTTGGAATCGACCACATGTTAGCCTTATGACCAGTCGGGTGACCAATCAATATTGTGTTATCTTTTCGTATTAAAAATACTCCCGCTGCTTTTACTCTAGGCATAATCGTTTCTTATAAATATAACCATTTATTTGTTAAATACAATGGTTTATGTGCTAAACTAAGCTTTCCGTCTTAAAAAACTGTTTGAATTCGCTTTCTACTTGGCTGTCCTCATAGATGGCAAATCTTACTTTTTTGAATACTCCTTGGTACTTTCCATCATTTAAATGCTTGTTAAATAATGATGCAATGATACTTGGGTCACATTTAAATACACCACAACCCCAAGCTCCAAGAACTAAGTTATCGTATTGGTGAATAGCTGCCATTGCAAGAACCTTTTCAATACGTCTGTCCATAACAGTATATATCTCACTGATGTTATCTTTTTCGTACTTTTCGACCAATCCCGCATTTACTGCTGGACACGTCAATACTGCACAGTCGAACGGTGAGTCATACAATTCACCATTTGTTTGTCTGATGAATGTTACAACCTCAGAAAGTACCATGTCATCACAATGCATTGCACTGGCGATGTTCACGTTATTCGTGTAGAACAAAGTAGATTGCATCAACCCTAAAAACAAGTTAGATGACCTACATAAACTTTCCTCTTGAGCTTGTGAACCCTTTAGGAATCCACCTCCAGGAGATTTTCCCGATGCAAAGTTCAACATTACAGTCGTACCGAAATCCTGAGATAAATCATGACCCGCTTCAATTGTTGCTTGATTAACTACAGAAAACTCAGTATCATAGTTATTAGTGATTGGTGTGTAACGACCCATTATATCATCAGATGATTCTTCAGATATGTGAGTACTATTGTGCTCGTTAAATAACAACTGTACTTTACTACCTAAAGTGTTCGTATAGCTTTTGTTCATAAAACTAGCTAAAGTTTCGTGAGCCCATTTAATTCTTAATGCTTTTTCGTTCATGGTATTATTTTAAAGTTGTAAATTGTAATGAGCTAGTATCGTTACCGATAAAGTTTATGTGTTGTGCTTTTCCATCTTCATGTATGATTACGTGTGATTGCAACCACCCACTTGCTCCGATGTTATATCCTACTCTTAAATGAGTTGATGTTCCTACCGCTAATGCCCCGTCCTTACGACCTGGAGAGTGATAGTGACCAACAACTATTTTTGTGTTCAACTTTCTAAATTGAAGCAAAGAACCTCTACTTCCATTCGCTCCGTGGTCACCGTGTTGTCCTAGTTCCCAATCTCCAACTTTAAAACTATCACTAACTCCTAGAGTTCTCCACTTAGGGAATATCTCTTTAATTAGGTATGGTATAACACCGTGTGGTGCTTTACGCTCTAACAACAATGCTGTGTACTTCATGTACTCCAACGAGTTCCTAGGTGATGGTGTCTTACGCCAATCTGAGTTCTTAATCCAACGGTCTACGAAGTCATCATGGTTAGACCTTACAATTGTTACATTGTGTGTTCTAAACCTTTCTAACACTTCCATCATCTCATCAACTTCACCTTTCAATGAGTTCGTACCATCTAAATCGTGGTGATACTGAGCAATCGGGTCTTTAAGTTCGTGATGACTTATTGAATGTCCATCAAATACATCATGAAGGATTACATTCTTTGGCTTCAATTTCTTGAACAAGTCAAAAGTCTTGTCGATAACTGCTGGGTCATGGTGACCAACGTGTAAATCTCCTAAGATACAAGCTTCAATTTGCTTAATCTTTGTTACTGTTGAAACACCTTTCACATGCTGAACTCTGTTGTATAAATCACAGAAATCTCCATTAGATGTTGCACTTACTTGTCTAGTGTGGAATATTTCCTCATCTTGTATCTCAACAACTACACAACCAATTGTATGGTTAAACTCAGCTTTCTTACCAGCCTTAGAATCAGTGTAATTAGCTTTTGTACAAGAACCAGTAGTTAACATCATCTTTGGACGCTGACCTTCTAGTACTGGAATCGTTTCCATCTGTAAATTTGGAGCTCCAAAGACACATGAATTAATACCACTAATACCTTGCATCCCAGTAAATGGGTTTACAGCTGTCGGTTGCATCTTAATGTCGGAGATAATAGATAAGTACTTGTGTACATCATGTCTATTAGCATCCAAATAAGGTTCAACTTGTTTAGCCCAATTGTCATGTTTAACATCCATGAAAACTGAAGTAGGATTTCGATACCTACCTGCTATAACATGAATGTCAGCTTTAAGGTGTGCAGCGTAAGCCTCAAGATTCTTAAGGAATTTGGTATGAACTGGAGTATCATTTTGAGCCCAAGTTATAATAAATTTCTTTTTACGCTTATCTACTTTTTTATTCTGTGCAGCTTCGAATTGTGGGGATACTTTATCAACTGGCTTACTAAAACCTAGTTTTTGAATCCATCTTCTTACTTCTCGCTCATCTTTACCTGTAAATTTCTGTAACGTTTCCATTCGGTCTACCCAGCTAGTGTCTGTATCAGCATGGACTTCTTTAATGTACGCAATTTGTTCTTCTGTTAACTTTTTAAACTTCATTCTTGAGTGTTTATTTTAACTCGTCGTTATTGTTGGCCCAAAGATACACAATTATTTATAACTTTGGGATAAAATCACTAAAAAATTCTCTGTCCTTAGTGAATATAGGTGTTTCTATTTGTTGCCACTTGTTTCTGGTGGTTGCCATTTCTGGATTACTTTGTGCTGGTACTACCACTTCTTGTTTAGCTATCACAACACCACGCTTATATACGTCATAGTAATCATCCCAGTTAACCCCAACTTCTTGGAACAACATTTCTTGCTTCTCTTCACCAGATTTATTCATGCACTTTGAGTGTCCAAGTAAAGCGTGTGAAGCCATAGAGATACTGTTTCGTGTAGCATCCTTTTGTCTCCAAACAAAATAGTTCAACACTTCTTCATAATCTGGAATACAGAGTACTCTTGAATCAAATAACCCTTGCTTAGGTGCGTTGTTTATTAAAAAATCAACACTCACATCACCAACTGCACCGACCTCAGTGAAAAATTGTTTCAATCTGGCTTCGTTGAATGCAGCTGTTGCACATGCCGCTGTTAATGATACGACCTTTTGGACCTTACCATCATACATCTGTTGAGCTTCAATTGAGTCGAAGTCACTAAATACCAAACTGATTTCATCTGATTGATAGAACACCATCTTTGGGTGGAACATCTTAGCCATAGCAATAGCGGTTTCAACCATAGCATCTTTAAAAGTGTCGTCAAAAGGTTTCTTCATGTTCTTAGTGAACTTAGAAAATCCTTTACCATCAACTCTTACAATCGTATATGTTCTACGAGGTAGATAAGACTGAGAACGCATCTCATAATCTTTCATTCTATCCCCTAAAGCTCCTTGTTTTCCCATGATTAGTCTTCTAAAATATATTCTTTCGGGTATGAGTCTTTCAAAATACCCGAAATTTGCTCTTTTGTAAATTCTCTCGCTCGGTCACGTTGCCATGTGGTTGCATCGTGAAACCAACCTAAATATGTTTTCTTAAGTACTTTATACTCAAAGTCACAGTTTTCTTGTATCCATTCAGCTAACTCTGGATTGTCCTTTGGAACTAAAAATGTCGTGTATTCACCTAAGCGTGTGGTTAATAAACCATATTTATCATCCATTTCCTCAAATGCACATTCTAAAGCACTCATCATGTGAGTCCAAATCCACCACTTGTTAGTGTGTCCAGTAACGTGTTCGATTAATTTCCATTTAAATTCGCTCGCTTTCTGAGCTTTTTCCATCCTATTCACTTTAGTCTTATAATCATAAAACTTAACCTTAATAAGAAAGTAATCTTTACACTTTACGTCTCGACCCATTATCCCTTCTTCAATTCGTTGATACTTCTATTCGAATTGATAGCTAGAATTGCCTTTGCAATCTGCCTATCACAGCTGATAACGTAAACAATTTCTTCAGTGTTTACTAACATTCTACCACCATCTCTGTCTATCTCAACAGTTTTAGGAATTGGTAATGTATCGGAACAAACGAAGTTGTGTAATTTTGAGTTTGCGATTCTTTCGAATGCTGGTCCAGATAATACACCGTGAGTTGCAATAGCTCTAACAGACTTTGCACCTTCTTCCATCAAGTACTCAGCTGCTTTACATAGCGTTCCACCAGTGTCAGTCATATCATCAATGATAATAACGTTCTCACCAGTTACATCACCAATCAAAACCATTGTATCAACAATGTTCGCTTCCTTTCTAGTCTTATCAATCATGACCATTCTCAGGTCTAAATCGTAATTACGCATTCTGTCTCTGTAACTCTTAACACGCTTTGCCGCACCTGCATCAGGTGAACATAGGATAACATCACCTTCTTGATTGCACACATCTTTAATGTACTTGTCAAAAGTGTATTGCCCTTCCATGTGAATTACTGGAATATTGAAGAACCCTTGAATCTGGTCAGCATGTAAATCAAATGTGATTAAATCTGTTGCTCCACGGTTCTCTAACATTTCTGCTATAACCTTAGCGGCAATTGGTCCTCTAGGTTGGTCTTTCTTATCAGACCTAGAATATGGGAAATAAGGTACAATTGGAATAATCTCTTTAGCACCCGCTCTTTTGGCTGAATCGATTGCAAAGTTCAATTGCATAATCTTGTCAGCTGTGTTCGGAGTACTTAACAAGTAAACTCGCTTACCTCTCACACTTGATAATAATGCAGCATTACTTTCCTTGTCGGAAAACTTTACTACATCAGCGTCACCTATTAACAAATCGACACCACGTTCGATTCCAAGGTTAGCACACATATCTTCATATTGTGCGATTACTTTTGTTAACAAATCGACTCTACCATCGATGCAGAAAATTATTGATTGCTTACCCATAATTGTTTTTTTATGAAGATAGTGGTTTTAATGTTACCAACCAAACATTTTGATAGTATTCTCGAAAATACTTACTAGTTGTGGAGACATCTTGAATCTGTCCTTGTTGTGAATCAGACTTTTATGAATATCACCATCAGCATGTCTCTCAGTAGCCGCTTTCCAATCCATTAACATTTCCATGACATCAAATAAATTCATTCCATCAACACCATTCTCATAATGTTCTGGATGATGTGAATTATTAGCGTAGTGATGCTTTAAGGCGACTCCTAATCGCTTCAACGCTTCTTTGTATTCATCACTACCATAAGTCAATGCTTTAAGCTTAGGAGTCTCCGCATCGAATGCTTTCTTCTCTGGCTCTTCTAACTTAGAAGCATCATGAATCGTCCCTCTCCACTTTATTTCATCGGCACACAAATTTAAGAGTTCTTCAACTCGGTTGATGTGTTCCGTTGTGTCTTTGGTGCTATCGTATTTATAACTCACTTTTTTTGTCTTTAGTTTCCCAATCAATTGCTGGACAAAACTTATTTTTTCTAGCTTCGATGTATGCAGCAACTACAGTTACTTTTCGGTCTTCACCATCTTTATTTTTAATGAAGAATTGTTTTATATCATACCAATTCTCAACAATTAAATAAACTATGGCGATAACCCCAATAATCGCAACAATAATCCCAAAGAGCCAAAGAGTATTGTTTAACGCTTCATATGGATTCGTGTAAAAACCTTTTATAATTAAGGCTACCACTACTTGAGCTAATAACCCAAAGAATACACCACCAATCATTGGCATTTTCTCACCCAAACGACCTTTTGGTAGTTCTTTTTTCCAGGTGTACCAGACAAATATCCATTGGAATGGTAATGCAATGATTGCAAATACTAATTTCCAGAAAAATGGACAAATACTACTTGGTAAAGTATTTGATTTGTATGAACTTAGTACTAGTTTAGCACCAAGTCCATCACGATTGAATTTTAAAATCATTACGCTTCTATTTTTACAGTTTCACAAAATAATTTAACTAACTTCCAATCTCTCAATGGATGTTTAGTCTTGTATGCACCTGCTTCGAATTTACCAGTTGCTAAAATGATTTCTAATGCAGTTGGTAATGCTCTGTAAAGTGTATCCATTGCTGTTTTAGCATCAGCATCATATTGTTTTCCACCCCATTCTAGTTCAGTACCTTCAATACATGGAATTCCAACAATCAATGCGATTTCTTGATAGAAATTCTCATCAAGACTTCCGAATGGTGCTAAAGCATCTACCATAATTTCAGGTGCAGTTACTTCTTCAACTTCTTCAACCTCGATTTTAGTCTTAGTTATTTCAATTGCTTTCTTTTCTCGCTTACTTAAAGGTTTTGCCTCATTTAGTATGAAATTTAGTTGTCTTACTAATACGATGTGGTCTTCTGTTAAATCAAATTTTGTTACACTCATGTTACTTCTTTTTTAATATATTTGTTATTAATTGCATTCCTTTTGTTGCTGTCTTTGTCACCACCTTCTTTGATGTGGTCTCTTCTGTATCGTTCATACAGATTTTCATGTTCTTTATTAATATTACCCATTTTTTAATACTTTTCGTTCAAGCCATTGTATATACTCTGGACTCATTACTGTGTTATTTAAAAATGCAAACTTACCACTTTCTGCAATGTATAAGTCTTCAACTTTATCTCTAATAATTGCTATTTCTTCCAGAGTATTTTTCATGTAACCCAAAGTTATCAACAATTCTTTAACTTCAGCCCAATCAGTTTCACCGTTGAATCCAGCTTTGTCTTCAAACAATACGTTGAAATATGGTTTGTCTTTGTAGTATCCGTAACCACCTTGCTCAGTCTTAACCTCTGGATTTTTGTTTACGAAATCAAAGTTAACACCTTTTGATTTGAATAGTTCTAAGTATTGTTCTTGTTCGTGTGGATGAGAACAAGTAAACATCATCATTTTAATCTCTGGACGCTTTGAGATAGCCCTTAGACATTCTAATGCTAATGGATAGAATTCTGTTGGAATGTTACCTGCTTCGTAGTTCGGCTTGATTACAGTTGAATGTAAATCAAAGGCCCAGTACGTCCATTTCCATCCCTTACGTTGCATTGTAGAGATGTGATTGATTTTGATTGCGTTCTTGATGCTCATGACTTAAATTTAAATGAATGCATTAACAGCTTCGAAAAATATGTGTTCAGCAGCTTGCTCTGTTTTTGGTAAATCATAAAACGGTTTCAACCTAGGTGAAGTTTTATCTTCTTGACTGTAGTTATCAGCGTAAGACCAACCATCAGCTAACTTTCTGTTCACGAAATTTTCGTGAGAATCTTCAACATTAGTGATTTCACCATTTAAAATCAAAGTAACTGTATCACATACAGTAGCTTGATGTTCTTCGCTTTTTTCTTCCCATTTCAGTCCAAAAGAAAAGTTGTTATTTGAGGCATGATATGCTCTATGTACAGCATGACACATCTTTGCGATTTGTTTTATTTTTTCCATATTACAAATATACTAAATTATTTCTTATTAGACGAATTATATCGAGAAGATTTTTCACCATCCCAACCGTCTGCTTTAGCACGGTATGGAAACATATCATAAAAAACCTCTCAAACCTTTTTGGACCTATTCTTACTAGGGTATCTTACTCGATTACTACCACCAGAACCACTACCAACATAATGTCCTTTATTATCCTGTTTAGGTAACTTACGCATAGGACTGTAATCATATGTCGTTTCAATAGTAAAAACTTTCTCGAATGTCAATTCCATAGTTAAATATAAACAAAAAAAGGGAATAAACAAAATGTTATTCCCTTTTTATTAATAATGGCAACCCAAGTCCTCCAAGTGGACTGCAATCTTTAAGTAAGCAGAACCTCCGTATTATGGTTTTTATTATGTAGGGAAACTCTTACACCTCCACCGAAGTAAGGCTGTATTGTATCTAATCTCAAAGCTAACACTCTTGGAAGTGTTGTGAAGCCCAGTCCATTCAAGTACAGGCATTATCAAATTCAAGTACTTAGTCGGCACATAGGGAATCATTCACTTGCTTATCCATTAGCTTGGGTTGCGTATGTTAGTAGTTTGAAACATCCTTGTTTGGAGCGTATTTCTCCAGTAATTCAATTCGTTTAGCCAATACTTTCTCACTAGCTGGGTAGTTGTTGCTACCTCTAGTTAAATCAAGTGGCATAGAGTAGAACTGTGCGTCTTTTCTAGCTTTGATAGTCAAGAAGTCATCGTCTTGTCCTTCACCGAATGGCTTATTAATATTAGTTCCATCAAAGTACAATACCATTGCATCTTCACCTTCTTCATCTGTGTGAACAATTGTTACTTTGTTCGCCAACGCTTCAGCACTTCTAAGGACTTTAAATGGTCCAGCTAATGTTGTCTTTCCTAATGTCTCAGAAAACTTTACTACACCTTCTAAATCTAGTCCCTTGCAACATAATGCGTACTTAGCAGAAAGGTTATCTCTCTTAAGGTCGTTTCTTAATCCACCACCTTGTCCGAATAATCCCCATCCGAATGGTGCATAACCTTTCTCCATCAATGCTTCGATGATAGTATCCATCATTTGGTGAGTCATTCCATCACCTTCAATGAATTTAAGTGATGTTCCGAAGAACCATTCCTTACCATTGATTACTTCTGATGTATATAAACCATTCTTGATGGCTAATTCGATAGTCCAAATAACTTGTTTCAATGCGTCTCCAGAATCTGGTCTTGCAACTACAACCTTACCGTTGTTTTCTTCGATACTTCTCAAAGCTAAAGGTAAAATCATGTTCTCAACTGCATGTTCGAAGTCATAACAATCAGATACCATTGAGATAATCTCATTGTCTTTACAGAATTCGTATATTGCTGTGTAACAGTCTCCTTCGAAGTCAAAACCTTGAACGTTTCTGTGAGCTAATGCGTTAACAGATGAACCAACTGGTGTTCTACCTGCATTTACCCATGCTTGGTAAGCTCCTGAACATGTGTCCGTTCCAGGGAATGTATACAAGTGAGCCATACCTAATTCTTCGGATTCTTCTAATGTGATACCTGCTCTGTCACCAAAGTCAGTCAACATTAAAGATGCTAAGAAATTAACTGTAGCAGCATCCAAGTTTCGATTAACTCTAAGTACCATTTTCTTCATCTTATTCATCCAGTGCTCATTCTGAGTAATTCTTTCAGATACAGCCCATACTTGAAGTAATTTAGATTCAAACCAAGCTGCCATGATTCCCATTCCTAGTACTGAATCAGGGTTTTCGATAATCACTACTGGTTCGTTTGGATAAACGACAGAACCTTCAGGCATTGCTGTAATTTTGATTGGTGGTCTACCGTTGAATTCATCGACAATAGTTCGCCATAACTGCTCAGGGAATGCGTATTCAGCTGGTCCAGCCATTGTAGCTTTAAAAGTTTTTAAGAACTCTTTAGCTTCGTCAATTTCTGCGTGAGTAATTGGTTCGTAAAACAATTTCTCTAATATTCTTTGTAACCCACCAAAAATGATTCTGTTATCACCTTCTGGATATAAAACTGGGTTGATGCTGTTCAGTTTTCTACGGAAAGTAATGTAGTAAACAGATTTCTCTCTTGCTTCAGGACTTTCAAAGTCATTTGACCCTACAGTATAGGCATCAGCTAAAAGTAATCTTGGTGTCTTGTGAACTTTACGACTTGGTAAAGTTACTGTCTGTGTTGCTGTTTGTGTTGCTTCCATATTTATGCTTGTTGTCTTTCGGTTTTTGGTTGAATTAATTCTTGATTCTCAGCCAAGTATTGGATAAGATTACTGAAAAGTTCATGATGCTCTACCATGATAGTTTCTTTATATGTCTCCATGAAGTCCATAAAATTGACCCATTTCAAATCTGCAATATCATCTGATGCCTCAGCTAATCCTGAAACGAATTTTCCAATCATCAAAGTAGATAAAATACCATCTCTTTCACCATCATATCTCCAGTCATCAATCTTACGACTACAAACGTATTGTAAATTAGTAATCTTACTTCCACTTGTTTCTTCAGCGAATTCTCTTGCAGCTGCATCTTCTAGATTTAAATCAGTTCCATCAACAAATCCACCAACGAAACGATATTTCACTTCATTTGGTTTTCTAGCTAAAAGGATTTGACCTTTATCATTGTAAGCTACAACATCAACTGTAGGGTAAGTAACTGGTCGTCTACCGAATGCTTGATTGATAGCACCAATTCTAGATTCCTCAGTCTTCAATGGCTCTTTAGCGGCTATTGCTCTAAGTTCAGTACCTGATAATTCTTCGTGGTTACTGATTAACTCAACAGTCTTGTGTCTTCCTTTATAGTGAGGTATGAATGAATCACGACTACCGTATAAAAGATATCCATTTGCATTGTCATAAGCTAAACATAATTGTTCATCTAAAACAGCTGACCATAAGATATCTTCTCTTTGGTCTCTCAGAGGCATTATAATTACATCTGGATAAAACTCTTGAACCATCAATCGTCTAGTATTGAAGTCAAGTGGGTTTTTCTCAGTTTTAGTAATTCTAGATACACCTAAGAATATCACCACTTTGCTGTGGTTATCACATACAGTATCAATTAATTTCTTTTGTGCTCGGTGTAAATGTGGTACTTGCATTCTACACACAATTACTCCGACTTCAAAGTCTTTAACATTCACTGTTAATGGTATTTCTAATTGAATTTCGTTCATGGTTACTGTATTTGTTTTCAAATGTAATGATAATAATCCGACTGACCAAATATATTATGATTTAAATCCGATTCCTCCTTTGTTTTTCTCGACTTGACTGTAATAGAACCCAATATATGAATCTTTTATTAATCTTAAAGTATCATCTAATGTCCATTCTCCTTCATCAACCATATCTTCAGACATCTCATCAATGTTTTCAGCTAAGTTAGCAATGAATGCACCAGTTACTTTAACTTTCTTACCATCAATACTACCTGTAAGTAAGTCATACACAGCTTCTACTTGCCATTTCTTATCTAAGTGGATGTTTGCAACCGCTTTAGTTTGTTCATCATCTAAATAACCGAAGTCGATGATTACGTTAAACCTTCCTGGACGCTCTGCCGCCTTATCAACTAAGCTTTTATCATTGGTTGATGCTAGTAAACTAATCTTACGTTTTTTAACACCATCAAAGAATGATAAGAACTCACCTAGTAAACTTGTGTATCCACCTTTCTCACGATTCCCTAAATATAAATCGATATCATCAATCACAATCACTCCTGGGTTGAATATCTCACAAGCTTCCATTATCATCGTTAAATCTCTACTGTTGTAGAAATCTGGAATAACGAATGTAATTTCTGGTGTAAGTTCAAAAATGATTCTACGAATTGAATCGGTTTTACCAGTACCTGGAGTACCATTCAGCATGTATCTTGCGTTACCACCTCTACCTACTCTCTTAACAAAGTGCTTGATGTATTGGTTTTGAGTTTTAGTTAAAATCAATTCCTTCTCGAAAGATTCCATATTGATGATATCAATACCTTGGAAGTTACCGTCTCTAACACTAACTTTCAAACACTTACCCTTATAGACTGAGTTGTTGAATGCCGTTTTCTTGAACTCATCAAAGTAGTCAGATAAATCACTATTCGTTTGACCTTCTTCGAAAGAAATATTTACTCTACAGTAAATCTCACCGTAGTTATTCTTATCAATGCTCGTTTGAATAATGATATTTACATCAGGTAAGATATTTGTTGATTCAAGGTTAAACCACCAAGATAATACAGGTTTAAATTCACCACCAAATGTTAGTGTTCCAGTATTACTTACTTCTCCGTAAGTTGTTGTCTTAAACCCACCAATATTATTATTTAAACATTGGTATAAGTACTTGTTAAAGACTGCGAACTCAACAATACTAATCTCACGATTATATTGTTTTACCTTTTCATTTTTATCTACACTCCTTAGTGATGGAGCAACTTCTGCATCTTCGTAATCTTCATCATCATCAACCTCTATAATACCATCGTTTGATATTAATTGATTCTTTTCTCTTGACGATAAAGGAAGGTCATCAATTTCTTCTTCAGTTAATTGAATCTTTTGACCTAATTTGTCGTTTGTTTTGTTCTTTAATTGTTTCATCTGACGCTGTATATTTTTACCCATGTTTAAAAAGTATTTGAATATTATCTTTGTTGGTATATGGTTGCCCTATTTAAATCGTGTGATGCTTTTGGGTGGTCTATATCACATTCAACCCAACCATCAGTTTTACTCCAGTAACACCATAAGTTATTTTCTTCAGCAATCTGATGTAATGCATACATAATAACACCTTTATTTGGTATTGGTGTGTACTTAACAAATTCTTCATCATCCCATTCATCATCACTAGTTACAAAACACCCACAGGATATTAATTGACCACTACATTTAGGACACCTTTCATTACCACAACCTGCCATATGATTAGCTCCAACTTTAGCTGAACAACCATTACAAGGTTTAAGTTCCATGTCCTTTAATAATGTAACTCCCATTATACTAAGGATTTTGCAGCAACTTTACTAACTACTTTACCATCGTATTGTCCACCTAAATTTTCCTTGAAGTGACGCATTACGAGTCCTAAATCTTTCTTTCCAGAAAAACCTTTTTCAGTAATCAAGTCAGTGATAATAGTACTAATTTCTTCTTCACTTAATTGTGATGGTAAGAATGGTTTTAAAACAGCTAACTGAGCTTCATAACCATCACTTTTAGTTTCTTCTAAACCAGCAACCGTTTTCTTGATTGTCTTTAAAATAAATTCATCAGTAGCATGTTTACCACCACGTTCAATTTCACCTTTTATTAACCTAAGAATGTCTCTTTTTGTATTATCTTTAGCTTTCATTGCTACAATAATTTCCTTTTTTATTTGCTCTAATAAAGCCATAGTATTGTATTTTAATTTATAAAACTTTGTAGTAAAAATAACATAAACTATTATCCATTGCATAATAAGTGTATTCCAACTCACCTTTTTTAACCTTTTCACCAAAGTCGAAAAATTTATTTTGTCCAGCGTTAATAGCTAATCTCTTGTAAACAGTTTCTTTAACTTTCTTAGCCATTACTTAACGAAGAATGAAACACCGACACCAATATAAGCTGATTCAAGTTCTGTGAAGTAACCACCGTTTAAATCTACTTGTACGTTATTTAATATTCTATATGTTGCACCTC
>TARA_R110002111_G_scaffold126741_3_pt1 | contig 16401 bp, 19 predicted proteins | sample TARA_R110002111 | Tara Oceans TARA_R110002111 (sample SAMEA4397363) | marine metagenome | biome: Polar Biome; feature: [ZZZ] marine water layer (ENVO:01000295); material: water (ENVO:00002006), including particulate matter (ENVO:01000060) such as... | depth 199 m | reverse complement strand
TGCCGAATTGCAGCGACACAATATGTTCGAGGTGAAGGTAAACTTTATATCCGCATCTTTCCGCAGAAGTCGGTTACATCCCGTCCTCTGGAAACCCGAATGGGTAAAGGAAAAGGGGAGCCGGATCACTGGGTTGCCGTCATTAAGCCGGGAACTGTGTTGTTCGAGTTAGCAGGAGTTTCACACGAAGCAGCCAAACGCTGTTTCGCACGTGTAGCACACAAGTTGCCAGTCAATGTACGGTTAGTCGAACGACGACCTTCCATCTGATCTGGTTCAAACATAAGTTAATGACTTTTTTATCACTTTAGTTCTGACCGCTTTGTTCGGCCAGGCTAAAAAACAATCATTGGGTTTTACTGATGACCAAAGCGAGTGAATTACGCGAGATGAATGACGAGCAATTGTCATTTGCTCTGCAGGAAACACAAAAAGAGTTGTTTCAGTTGCGATTTCAAGCGGCAACTGAAAGGCTTGATGCACCGAGTAATATTAAGCGGTTAAGACGTGAGATTGCTCGTATTCAGACACTCCGTCGTGAACGTGAATTAAGTCAGACAAAGAATGCTTAATATCAGGCTCGTTGAGGTAAGAAAATGCGAAAAATAATGACGGGCACCGTAGCCAGTGCCAAAATGGATAAAACATTACGAGTCGAAATTCAACGACGATATCGTCATCCCATGTATGGGAAGATTATTCGTGGGCGAACCGTGTGTCACGTTCATGATGAAAAAAATGAAGCACAGGAAGGGGACACTGTCGAGATTATCGAAAGTCGTCCGCGTTCTAAAACAAAACGTTGGGATCTGATCCGGATTGTACAGAAGAAACAAGACTAGAATCTTCTTTGACTTCGATTGGGTCTCTTTAAAGTTGTAACAAAGATTAGGTTTACCTCATCTTTAGGTTGATAAGGAACAGGCAAAGCCATGATTCAGATGCAAACCGATCTGGATGTATGTGATAATTCGGGAGCCAAAGTAGCCCGCTGCATTAAAGTGCTGGGTGGTACGGGGCGTCGAACTGCTGCAGTTGGCGACGTGATTGTCGTCAGTATTCAGAAGACGCTGGCCGGCAGTAATATCAAAAAAGGTCAGGTATTACGTGGCGTGATTGTACGAACAAAGTATCCTTGTCGCCGAGACGATGGTAGCTATGTGAGATTTGATAGTAATGCAATGGTTCTCATTGATGGGGATGGTAATCCCCGGGGAACACGTATTTTTGGCGCCGTCGCCCGAGAACTTCGGGACCGCCGCTATATGAAAATTATTAGCCTGGCAAACGAGGTGGTCTGACAATGAAGATACGACGTGGCGATTCAGTAATCGTGATCACCGGAGCAGATGCAGGCGATACACCCAGGCGTGTGCTGAAGGTAGTAGATGGTGGTAAAAAAGTAACCGTGGAAGCTGTGAATCGTGTATTTAAACACGTGAAGCGCGGGCATCCCAAGAGTCCTCAAGGGGGACGACTGGAAGTAGAAATGCCGATCGATGCTTCTAACGTGCAATTTTACTGCGAAGCATGCAACTCAAAGACACGCATTGGTTACCGTTATACCGATGATGGAAGTAAAGAGCGATTCTGCAGATCTTGTAGTGCTTCAGTAGGTACGATCAGTCCTGCAAAAGCAAAATATCAAAAACAATAATCAGATTTTGTAGTTTTCAGTAAGGAAGATTGTTCCGAAGTTCGGTCAATCTGAATAAGGCTATGGCAATACCAACATTATTAAAACAATATCGTGAAGAGATTGTTCCTGTCCTGAAAGAGAAGTTAGGGCGAACCAATGTGCATTCGCTGCCACAAATTGAAAAAGTGGTAGTCAGCATGGGGATTGGTGCTGCCAGCCAGGATCGGAAGCGACTCACGGAAGCAACGGACCATCTGACACAGTTGGCCGGTCAAAAAGCACAAATCACACGAGCTCGTAAGTCCGTGGCTGGTTTCAAATTGCGTGAAGGCCAGGAAATTGGTTGCCGCGTGACACTACGTGGAACCCGGATGTACGAATTTCTGGAACGACTGCTTTCGCTTGCATTGCCTCGTGTCCGTGACTTTCGGGGAGTTAACCCTAAAGGTTTCGATGGTGCGGGTAATTACAGCCTGGGTTTGAATGAACAATCCGTGTTCCTGGAAATTGATCCGGATTCCGTGCATTATACACAGGGTATGAATATAACTATTGTGACCAGTGCTCCCAACAATGCAGAAGGTCTTCTGCTGTTGACCGAGTTCGGCATGCCGTTTAGCAAATAGTCGACTGACTTGTCGCAAAACTGACTAAATACAAACCATAAATAAGTAGATTGTCGGAGAATTACAGTGAGGGTAGCCAGCTAATGATGACAGACCCTATTGCAGATATGCTGACACGAATTCGTAATGCACTGCAGATTGAACGGCCTTTTGTAGATATCCCTGCTTCCAAAATTAAGCAATCCATTGCGGGTGCTTTACAGCGTGAAGGATTTATCTGGGATTTTGAGGTCATTGAAAATAGTCCTCAAAACATCCTGCGGGTGAATTTGAAATACGGTCCCAACGGGGAACGCGTCATTCAGAAGATCATTCGTGAGAGTAAACCCGGGCGTCGTTCTTATCAGGATTTACGATCAATGCCGGAAGTACTGCAGGGATTGGGAATTAGTATTCTCTCTACCAGCAAAGGCGTGCTCAGCAATCGTGAAGCAAAAAAAGAAGGCGTGGGCGGCGAGTTACTTTGTACCATCTGGTAATATTGAAGTGTATACAGGCTGACTCGAAAGAGCTGCAGCGTTTTTATTAAACTGGAATTTGAACTTATGTCTCGAATCGGTAGAAAACCAGTTCCCGTTCCCAGCGGAGTGGAAGTGAAAGTTGATGGCAAATCGTTTTCTGTCAAAGGAAAACATGGTGAGCTGTCCTTTTCATTCCACCCTTCTATGACGGTTGAATTTGATTCGGAAGCCAATGTCGTTAATGTGATCCGGCCCGATGATGCCCGCCAGAGTCGTGCTTTGCACGGCCTGACTCGTGCATTGATTGCCAATATGGTCCAGGGGGTTGATACTCCGTTTACGAAAAAACTGGAAATTCAAGGCGTTGGTTATCAAGCCACTTTGAATGGTCAAAAGTTGAGCCTGCAGGTAGGATTTGCCAATACCATCGTTCTGGATGTTCCGGAAGGGGTGACTTGCGTACTCCCCAACAATACCAGGATCCAGTTGACTGGGGCAGACAAACATGCTGTTGGCCAGTTTGCAGCGAATATTCGTAGCGTACGTCCTCCTGAACCTTACAAAGGTAAGGGGATTCGTTACGAAGGTGAATATGTACGGCGTAAAGCTGGTAAGGCCTTTGCGAAGTAAGTGTTTGGCACTGCTTAATTCTGGCAGTCTGATGACGGGCTGTCTGGCGGGCTGAACTGTTTTTTAAAAGATGACGGTAAAATGAAATTACAAAAAACCCTGAAAAAGCAGAAGAAACGACGTTCGTACCGTATTCGTAACGTGGTACGAAACGCCGGTCGTTATCGCTTGTCTGTTTATCGAAGCAACAATCATATATACGCCCAGCTGATCGATGATACGGCTGGTGTGACACTGGTATCGGCCAGCACAAAAGACAAAAGTCTTGCCGGCGAAATCGAAAATGGCGGTAATATTGCCGCTGCCGAAAAGGTCGGGAAATTGATTGGTGAGCGGGCCATTGAAAAGGGGATTAAAGAAGTCGCCTTCGATCGTGGACCTTTTCGATATCACGGGCGAGTTGCTGCCCTGGCTGATTCAGCCCGGCAAGCAGGATTAGATTTTTAATAGAGATATCCCTCAATACGGGTTGGAGAAGATACCGTGTCAAAAGATGGTTCGAAGCAAACGCCAGAAACAGTTATTCAAATCCGCCGCTGTGCCTGTGTGGTCAAGGGGGGGCGTCGATTTAGTTTTACGGCTCTGGTTGTTGTCGGAGATAAAGCGGGTCGTGTAGGCTGGGGATATGGTAAAGCCATCGAAGTACCTTTGGCTGTCGATAAAGCCGTCAAGCAGGCGAATCGCAGCATGGTTCCCGTGCAGGTGATCAATCAGACCGTACCTCACGAAGTCGTGGGTCGTTTTGGTTCGGCAAGAGTTTTACTGCTTCCGGCTCCTCCTGGTACAGGTATTATTGCCGGTGCTGGTGTGCGTGCCGTTGTAGAAGCTGCCGGCATTACAGATATTTATACTAAGAGTCGTGGTTCAAAGAATCCAATCAATGTTGTGAAGGCCACTATCAATGGACTCTCAAAATTGCGAACCCGGGATGATGTTGCTCGTTTGAGAGGAGTAGAAGTCTAATGATTATTGATGACGTCCATCGTGGTATACAGAAACATAAAAAACGCAAACGCGTTGGTCGTGGTCCGGGTTCGGGTCATGGTAAGACTTCCAGCCGTGGTGAAAACGGTTACGGCAGCCGTTCGGGTTCTTCTCGACGCATGAGCTTTGAAGGGGGACAGACTCCCCTCGCAATGCGGGTTGCCAAGCGTGGATTTAACAATAAACAGTTCGCCAAGAAAATCGCAGTCGTGAATGTCGCTGCTTTGGAACTGGCTTTTGAAAGTGGTGATGAAATCACCCCGGAAACCCTGGCTGCAAAAGGTCTGGCAAAAGGGCGTTTCGATCAAGTGAAGATTTTAGGTAATGGCGATCTCAGCAAAAAGTTAACTGTGACCGCGCATTTGTTTTCCCAGTCAGCTGAAACGAAGATTCAGGCTGCCGGGGGTTCTGTCAGTCAGATTCTGTCATAAGTGTGATATTCAAGGACTTGATTTCAGCAGTGAGCTGTAAGATTCGAACTTTCTCTGTCAGGCATTTTCACCTGACAATAATTTTAGTGAAGCTTCTGCTGAGTTATGACACAAAGGACCGCTACCCATGCTCGGTAAATTATTAGTACTTTTCAAAATTCCCGAGCTTCGCAATAAAATTCTGCTGACTCTGGGTCTTTTGGCAATCTACCGGATGGGATTCTGGATCGCGCTGCCTTTTGTAAATCAGGCACAGCTTTCGGAAACACTGAAAGATCTCTCAACTCAGTCAGGTGGTCTGGGCCAGGTCATGCAGGTGATCTCGCTGTTCTCTGCTTCAAATATTGGCCAGAGCACGATCTTTGGCCTGGGGATCATGCCTTATATCTCTGCCTCCATTATCTTTCAGTTGATGGGTACGGTTTACCCTCCTCTGGAACGCCTCCAGAAAGAAGGAGAAGCGGGCAGAAAGAAAATCAATGAATATACACGGTACGCGACCGTTATCATTTGTCTGGTTCAGAGTTATTTCTGGATTCGCACACTCTCCGGTGGTTTCGGGTCCGGGACCAGCCTGATTTTAAGCGGCTATGATGGCTTTTATTATCAAATTGTCGCGACGATCACCATGACCGCAGGAACCGTGTTTCTGATGTGGATCGGTGAGCAAATCGATGCCTACGGTATTGGAAACGGAATCAGCTTGCTGATTATGGCGGGGATTCTTGCCAGAATGCCTCAGGCAGGCTGGAGCCTGATTGAACCTGCATTCGAAAAAGGGATTGCTTTAGGAACGGACACCGGTATTGACCGGTTACTGATACTGGCACTGGTGTTTGTCTTTGTGGTGGTCTGGGTCATTGCGATTACGCAGGGACAAAGACGGATCCCGATTCAAAGCGCCAAGCATGTGCGTGGCAGACGGGTTTCGGGCGGACAGCGTCAGTCTCTGCCTTTAAGAGTTAATCAGGCGGGAGTGATGCCCATCATTTTTGCTTCCAGCTTGCTGATGTTCCCTTACTTTCTGTTCCATGCTCTCAGCCAATACATGACTGATTCCGCGTTTCTGTCGATGCTGGATGAAGCGTTCCAGCCGATGAGTCGTGGTTTTGTTTACACCATGTCCTACGTGGTACTGATTTACTTCTTCTGTTATTTCTGGACGGCGATTACATTCAACCCGAAAGACATGGCAGAAAACCTGAAAGATTACGGTTCTTTTATTCCCGGCTATCGGCCTGGGGCCAGAACTGCCGCTTATCTGGAACAGGTCATGGTTCGCATCACCTATGTAGGAGCAGCGTTCCTGTCACTTGTGGCGATTATTCCAACTCTGGTTTCCACCTGGTTGGGCGTCGATTTCCTGGTGGCGAGTTTTTACGGTGGAACCGGTTTACTAATTGTAGTTTCCGTGGTGCTGGATCTGGTCAATAAAATTGACAGTCATCTGGTCATGCGGAACTATTCAGGACTACTTGACAGTGATCTTTAAAGAATAAACTGGCGAGTCGTGGCGAAAATCATCAAAAAAGGGGTGTTTCGCTTGTCGATTGGCGTTTAAGAAGTTTATAATTTCCTGATTCACTCCGCTCCGGGTACTGTATACGTATGTTGCAGTTCTGGGGCATGCTCATTTTATGAGCGCAATCAATGAAATTTACACGAGTTACACCAGACGGTGGTTCCATCACTGTTTGTTGTCTTCTCCAATATCGTGAACCAAAGTTATAGAGAAATCGTAGTACGATGAAAGTCCGAGCCAGTGTCAAGCGGATTTGTGAAAACTGTAAAGTCATCAGGCGGAAAGGGCGCGTGTATGTAATTTGCTCTACTAACCCGCGCCATAAGCAACGACAAGGTTAATCGTCTCGAGTTGTGTTTTAATGATTTTATGTTTTCAGTTTTTACGTCCAGCGGAGTGAAATAAAATGCCTCGTATCCTCGGTGTTGATATTCCGAATGATAAGCCTGTCTATGTTTCGTTGACCTATTTGTATGGCATCGGAAAAGTGACGGCCATGGAAATCTGCCACAAGTTAAGCATCAATCCACAGTTAAAAGCAAAAGACCTGACCGATGACGAGTTGAGTCGCATTGTGAACCTGTTAGATACAGGATATTCCGTGGAAGGACAGTTGCGTCGCGCAGTCCAGCAGGACATTGCCCGTTTACGCGATATTGGGTCATACCGTGGAGTTCGTCATCGTCGCGGTCTTCCCGTTCGAGGACAGAATACACAGACCAACGCCCGCACCCGGAAAGGCGGAAAGAAAACCGTCGCCGGTAAAAAGGGTGTTAAAGACGCACGCTAATCAGTCTCAGTTGCCAGTCACCACTGGCCTGCGGCTTGATCAGTGTCAAATGAATCAGAATTGGTCGTTACGAGTTTAGCGACTGCGGTTATAAAATATTCCAAAATATAAGTTTCAGTTTCTGAATCCATTACGACAGAAACATCAGGAGTTTCAGAGTGGCTAAAGTCAAACGAAAAAAAGTGAAACGTCACATCACAAAAGCGATTGCTTACATTAAAGCAACGTTTAACAACACCACTGTGACCGTGACCGATTTGAACGGCGACGTACTCTGCTGGGCAACAGCGGGAACATCCGGTTTCAAAGGAAGTCGCAAGAGCACACCTTTCGCCGCACAGCGTGCCGCAGAAACCTGTGCAGAAAAAGCGGCCAAGTTTGGTGTGAAAGAGATGGAAATTCGCGTCAAGGGACCAGGTTCCGGACGAGAAAGTGCGATCACTGGTTTACAGTCGGCCGGTATTACCATCCGTGCCATCGAAGATATTACCCCACTGCCACACAATGGCTGTCGACCACCGAAAAAACGAAGAGTCTGAATCGTCCACCGGCTTGTGACGATGTGATGTATTTTATGCGTACGCAGAAAATGCAGGATTAAAATAAACAAGAAATATGGTTTGACTATCATATTCTTCTGGCTGTGTTCTTTGGAGATTAGTTCAATGCGAATCCGTTGGCGAGGACTGGAATTACCAAGCCGTGTCATCCCTGATCGGGAAACAATGACATCTACTTATGGTATGTTTGTGGCCGAGCCATTTGAGCGTGGATTCGGTGCAACCATTGCCAACAGTTTGCGACGCATTCTGCTTTCCAGCCTGGAAGGCAGTTCTGTGACACGTGTGAAAATTCAAGGTGTGCAGCACGAATTCTCAACGATTCCCGGCGTTGTGGAAGACATTACCGAAATCTGCCTCAACCTGAAGTCGCTGATTGTCAAAAACTCCAGCTCCACTTCCAAAACGCTTCGCATTGAGAAGCATGAACGGGGAGTCGTGACCGGCGCTGATGTCATCACCGACGACCAGGTTGATGTGATCAATAAAGATCTGGTCATTGCGACCATGACCGATGATGTTCCACTGCACATGGAAATTACGGTTGAGAATGGCCGTGGATATTCTCCCGCTACCGAACATGCACAGCATGATATGGAAGTCGGCGTGATTCCTTTGGATGCGACTTTTTCTCCCGTGGTTCGCGTGCGATACAAGATTGAAGACACACGCGTCGGTCAGCGAACAAACTACGACAAACTGAATCTGGAAATCTGGACCAATGGAACCGTCAAGCCGGATATGGCTCTGGTGGAAGCTTCCAAGATTCTGCGAAAGCACCTCAATCCCTTTATTACCTATCGGGAACCAGGTCCAGAAATGCCACCGGAAGGCGGACTCAAAGGCATGCTGGATACGACCGGATATGCTCCGATCGATCTGGAACTGGAAGAAAAACTGAACCAGAGTCTGGCCGAACTGAACCTTTCAGTGCGTGCGACCAACTGCCTCGAATCAGAAGGCATCAATACTGTCCGCGATCTGGTTGGCAAGTCAGAAGATCATTTATTACATGTGCGTAATTTCGGGGAAACCACTTTGGTGGAAGTTCGTGAACGACTGAGTCAGATCGGTCTGCGGCTGGGAATGAAGATTCCTAATTCCTCATCGCAAACGCGTTAATCTCGATTGATTTCCGCACAGTTAAAATATAATCAACGAGTATTTTTACTCTTAGCAATCAGAAGAATTCAGAGTTAAGTCATGCGACATAGAATGAGAGGCCGAAAACTTGGCCGCAACGCATCACACCGTAAGGCTATGTTCAAGAATATGGCCGTGAGCCTCATTAAGACGGTCCGGATTGATGAGGAAGCAGAAAATGCTCCGAAGGTTCCTGGCCGGATTACGACGACCGTTCCAAAAGCCAAGGAACTTCGTCCGTTCATGGAAAAACTGATCACCATGGCGAAGAAGGCTAAGCCGCATACGGAAAATGCCGTTCAGTTTGGCACTACCGCTGAAAAAAATACGAGCGAGTGGAAAGCCTGGCGTGAGTCTGAGCAATGGAACCAGTGGAACCAGGCTTTAGCTCCCGCTTTGAGTTTTCGACGACGGGCGTTTTCCGAACTGCGTGATAACGACGCGGTCGATATTTTATTCAACGAACTTGCCGATCGATTCGAAGAACGTACCGGCGGATATACCCGCATTGTTCGATTGGCCACCGTTCGTCTGGGTGATGCCGGCGCGCAGGCGATCATTGAGTTTGTGGGCGAACGTGATCGCGTGAAACCGAAGAAACGCAGTGCCACACTGGATTCCAGCGCTCCCGCAGCAACAGAAGAAGCTGCTGAAAGCGAAGTCGCAGAATCGCAAGCTGAAGCGACAGACGCCGCCGGCGATACAGAAACAGAAGAGAAAGAGGGTTAAGCCTAAGGGTTTAATTCGGGCTATCCTGAATCAGGTGTTGCCGCTAATATTTACAAGCTAAGAGTATTTCAAGATTACGAAATGCTCTTAGCTTTTTTTACGCCTTGTGATTTCGTCCGGAATCATAAGGTCGCAGACAAAGTCGAAACTGAAAAACGTAAATCAATGCTTCGAGTTGGCATTGTTCTGAAATGGTAGAGGAACTGCTCCCTGTTTCATCAGAGCAGCATTCTCAGACTCGATCCAAACTGTTCTGAAGACGCTACGATAAATCTGGATACAGGCTGGCACAGCATGTCAATGAATACGCCTTTTAACTTCAGTCACGCGATGTATCATCTGTGTCGCGACATTTCACGTCGGCTCCCGGAGTTCCAGCACGTAGACATGGACCGGATCGCGGTTGCCTTTGCGCAAGCCCGCCGCAATGTGCCTTATGGCATGCAGGCCAAGTTAACGCCGCTCCGTTTTGAGCAGGGAGCCTTGCAGACAACACGTTACGGCCGCAAATGGACCGTCCAGCGGATCTACCAGGATCAGCGGGAGATGTTGTATATCCTGACATTTTACCTGCCCCGTTTTCTGAATCATTCCCTCCGGGAAAAACTGATCACCGTCGTGCACGAACTATATCACATCAGCCCGGCCTTCGACGGCGACATCCGCCGCCTGGATGGACACTACCACGTGCACTCACACAGCCAGAAAGAATACGACGCACACATGGCGGTCCTGGTCGATCAATATTTGAAGCTGAATCCGCCAGAAGCACTCTTTTCCTTTCTGAAGTGCCGCTTCTCGACGCTGCAGAAAAAACACGGCGGCGTTGTCGGCCTGCAGGTGCCGATCCCGAAACTGATCCCCGTGGAAGAATCCCGCAGCGCTTGAAGGTCTCTGATTGAAAAAAGGGCCATTTCTCCCGGCTTTTACGTTTTCTGGTTGACGGTCGACCGTCGACTGTGTAGTCTGAGGGAATGAAAACTCACACTTCACAGAAGACAAAAATCGAAGTTCCGTTTCGCAAGATTCAAAAGCAATCCGTAACAGATGATGTGGAAAGTCAGTTGCGCGATGCGATTTTATCGGGTGCTTTGGCGCCGGGGGAATCGCTGGCGGAAGCCCGTCTCGGAGCGCAGCTGGGGGTCAGTCGGGCTTCGATTCGCCAGGCCAAGTTTCAATTAATGAATGAAGGGCTGCTGGAATTCGATGATCGTGGCACGGCGACGGTTCGCAGTCTGACGCTGTCGGATGCGCATGAAATCGTTGAGTTTCGACAGGTGCTGGAGCTGGCGGCCATCAGGTTGGCTTGCACGCGTCTGACGAACGACACGATTGCGGCCCTGGAAGAAAACATTCGCCAGACCGAACGGGAATCGAATCTGCTCAAGCTGACGTTTCTCGATATTGCCTTTCATGAAGCGATCATTCACGCCTCCGGCAATTCGCGGCTCGTCGACGCGTGGCGCGTGTTGCGTCCTCAGTTGGAGTTGTGGCTGGCGGGGGTACACCGTCGCCACAGTGTGGTCACCGCGCGCACCTGTGAAGAGACGGTCGCCGGTCATCAGTTATTATTGACGGCTTTGAAAACGGGCGACCCGGATGTCGCAGGCAATGCGATGTCCGAGCATACCTCTTCGTTACAGAAGTGGCTGCTTCTGGAGGCGGAAGCAGAACAGGAAACTGCGGTTTGACTGCGACTCACGTAGAGGGGCATTCCATCATTACCGAATCAGAGATAAAGCGATCCATGAGAAACAAAGTCTGTGCGGCAAATCATGCAGGTCCTCTCAGTACCAGGATTTTGTGGTTCGTCTGCGCCTGTCTGTTGACCTGCGTGCCCGTTTTCCTTGCTGGTGAAGCAGCCTGCGCGGATGACCGTGCTGCGCTGGCGTTATTCGAAAATGAAGTGCGGCCGCTGTTGATAGAGCACTGTATCTCATGTCATGGGCCACAGAAATCGGAAGCCGGTCTCCGCCTGGATCAATATGCTACGATGCTCAAAGGCGGCGATACCGGACCGGCAGTCATTCCGGGAAAGCCGGAAACCAGTTTGCTGATCCAGGCGCTCAACCACACCGATGGGCTGGAAATGCCGCCCGAGAAGCAGCTCGAGGAGAACAAAATCGCCGCAGTGACGCGCTGGGTCAAGGCGGGGGCAATCTGGCCTGAAGGGATAAAACTCGGTAGCGGGCCCGAGTTGCGTGGCGGGCCAATTACGGAAAAAGAACGAGGTTTCTGGTCGTTCCAGCCAATTCAGAATCCTGCACCGCCGACAGTCGAGGCGACTTTACCGGTTTCCAATGACATTGACTGGTTTATTCACGCGAAGCTGATCAAGGAAAATCTGGTGATGTCTCGCGCGGCGGAGAAACGAACCCTGCTGCGCCGGGCAACGTTTGACCTGACGGGCTTGCCGCCGACGCAAGCGGATATGCAATCATTCCTGAATGATGCTTCGCCGCAAGCGTTTTCGAAAGTGATTGATCGATTGCTACAAAGCAAAGCATATGGAGAACGCTGGGGGCGGCACTGGCTGGATGTGGTGCGTTATGCCGACACAGCCGGGGAGACCGCTGATTACCCGGCGCCGCTGGCTTTTAAATATCGCAACTGGGTGATTGATTCCATCAATCAGGATATGCCTTACGACGAATTTGTGCGTCAGCAGATTGCCGGCGACATTCTGGCGCGGCGGCTGCTCAAACCATCGGGCGAACCGCTGTCGGCAGAGGATGAAGCACGCTATCAAAAGATGCATGTCGCGACCGGCTTCATCGCCATCTCGCGACGGTTTGGATTTGATGTGGAGAATTATCATCATCTCACGATTCAGGATACGCTGGATACAATCGGGCAGGCTGTGCTGGGGTTGTCGCTGGGTTGCGCCCGCTGTCACGATCACAAGTATGACCCTGTCAACATGTCGGACTATTATGCCTGGTATGGAATTTTTAACAGCAGCCGTTATTCGTTTCCCGGTTCTGAAGAGAAGAAACGACCTTACGATACATTTTCTGCGCTCTCACCCCCATTAGAGGCGGAGAAGAAGTCAAAGTTTGAGACTCAGCTGGCCGCGTATGAAAAAGAGGTCGTCGAAAAAACAGCAGCGCTGAAGGGACTGGACGATCAGATCAGCGCAATTTTACCGTCGAACGAATTCTGTGGTTTTGAGAAAGAGCTGCTCGGCGGATCTCCCATGAAGCCTTATAGATCAGTTGCCTCTGCTACGATTTCCGCAGCAGCCCAAAGCCCCTATGCCAATGTATTTCCGGTGGGGACGCGGGGTATCGCTTTTCCCGGTGATGCGCAAAATAATGCGATTGTTCGCACGCTGCCGACGACTTATACGCCTGACACTGCGCCTGTGTTGTATTTCAATCTGGATTTCCGAAATACGGACAGGGCCGGCGAGGGCAATGGTGCATATCGCATTTATCTGGGGCAGGGGCCCGGTCATTCAGCGGCGGTCGAAATCGGAGTGAGTGCCACCACGTTCTCCGTCAAGAACGGGGACCGATACGAGCCGCTTTGTGAGGTGAAACAGGGGCAGTGGTATAATCTGTGGGTCCAGTTAGATTTGCAGAAGAAAATCTATCATGGCGTGTTAACGGGCGCTGATCGTTCTGTTCCCTTTGAAGGCAAGGGGTTCACTGCCGGCTGGAGCGGTGTGATTGATACGACGTTTGTGGACAAGTATGGGCCGGGCTCGGGGGCAACGCCGGCGCATGAGATTGATAATCTTGCCATCAGTGTGCAGCCACTGTTGCACGCTGAGCAATCGATCGAGAATGCTGAATCGCTGGCGGCGGAAATACGCAAGCTTTCTGAAACGTTGAAGCAGCGCGGCGAACTGAAGCAGAATTTGGACAAGTTGATTGTCGAGCGCGATGCTTTCAAGCAGGCCGGACCGTTATCGAATGAAGATCAGTATTATGGAGCCATTGACGGTGATCAACCGGCTGATGTGAAAATTCATCTGCGTGGAAATGAGACGAAGCTGGGAGAGGTCGCGTTACGACGAAATCTGGAGATCCTGGGTAGTGATCGGCTCCCGCCTGAAGCTGGCAGTGGTCGTTTGCAACTTGCGGAATGGCTCACGGCCGAGGAGAATCCGCTGTTCGCGCGGGTGATGGTGAATCGCATCTGGCAGCAGCATTTCGGACGCGGTCTGGTGGGAAGCGAAAACGATTTTGGTAATCGAGGCGAGTTGCCCACGCATCCGGAACTACTCGACTGGCTGGCGACGCGTTTTAAACAAAGCGGATGGTCGATCAAGGCGATGCATCGACTGATGATGAATAGTGCCGCGTATCAGCAGTCGAGCGACTTTGATGCTCTGGCGGCCGAACGCGATCCGGACGCGCGTTTTCTCTGGCGTTTCAATCGTCGGCGCCTGAGTGCCGAAGAGATTCGAGATGCGATGCTGCTGGTGAGTGGAAATCTGGATTCGACGCCCGGCGGCGCGCATCCTTTTCCGCCCGTCGAAACCTGGGGATTTTCACAGCACGCCCCGTTTTATGCCGTGTATCCGATGAACCGCCGCAGCGTTTATTTGATGCAGCAGCGATTGAAGCGGCATCCGTTTCTGGCCCTCTTTGACGGTGCGGACACGAATGTGAGTACCGCACGACGTGAATTGACAACCGTGCCCACGCAAGCCCTGTATCTGATGAACAGTCCGTTCGTGCATCAGCAGGCGGAAATTCTGGCTCGGAAACTGATTCAAGAGACCAGCGATCCGCGTGCCCGCGTGGAATTGGCCTGGCAGACGTCGATGGGCCGTGTGCCGACTGCGGATCAGTTCTCTGAAAATAGCGAGTTCATCAAAGGCTATACGGCGGCATTGGATGAGAGCGGGGTTGCTGTAGAGGCACGCGAGTTGATGGTGTGGAGCGCCTTCGCGAGAACACTGTTGACGCGTAATGAATTTTTGTTTGTTGATTAACGGACACGTTTTCGTTTGTGAAATCAAGTAGAAGGTGTGAGTCATGACGGGCGGGACAGAAGAATCTTTGCGGAATACATTACCGGCGCGGCGGGAATTCTTACAACGTTTTGCCGGCGGTTTCGGTGCGTTGGCGTTGAGTTCAATGCTGGCAGAGGAGACGTTAGCAGCGGAGGCGACAGCCAATCCGTTGTCGCCGAAGCAACCGCATCATCCACCGAAAGCGAAGCGTGTGATCTTCCTGTATATGACGGGGGGCGTTTCGCACGTGGATTCGTTTGATCATAAGCCGGAACTGATCGCCAATCACGGCAAAAAAATTACCGTCGATAACTGGCAGGGGAAGGTCGGCGAATTTACCCGCTACCTCAAGAAACCCAACTGGGAGTTCCGGCCGGGGGGCGAGAGCGGCGTGCAGATCAGTGATCTGTTTCCGCATGTTCGTGGTGTGGTCGACGACTTATGCGTGATCCGTTCGATGAAATCGGACCATACCAATCATTATGAAAGTACGCTGGGCATGCATTGTGGCTCATGGACGTTCGCGCGGCCGAGTATCGGATCGTGGATCAGTTATGGTCTGGGAACCGTCAACCGGAACCTGCCTTCGTTCGTGGTGGTCGCACCACAGGCGCCTTATGCAGGGGCACAAACCTGGGGGAGCGATTTTCTGCCAGGCTCGCATCAGGGAACACAAATGATTCCCGGCGATGACCCGATTCCCAACATCCGCCGTCAGGTGGCGACATCGAAGCTGCAGGAGCTGGAACTGGAATACCTTGCCAGAGCAAACCGGGAGCATCTGGCGCAGCGTCCCGCTGATAATGCGCTGGAAGCAAGAATCCGGTCGTTCGAAACGGCGTTCGGCATGCAGCGCGAGGCGCCCGAAGCGCTGGACCTGTCGGGGGAGACGGAAGCGACGTTGAAGATGTACGGGCTGTCTGCAGGGCAGAAAACCGGTTTCGGCTGGCAGTGTCTGGTGGCACGCCGCCTGGCCGAACGGGGCGTCCGGTTCATCGAACTGATTGACGTGGGTTCGTCGAATAACTGGGACGCGCATGGCGATATGGCAACCCATGCGCCGTTAGCAAAAAACGTCGATCAGCCGATCGCCGCCCTGATTACCGATCTCAAGCAACGGGGCATGCTGGATGACACGCTTGTCGTCTGGACCACGGAATTCGGACGGACTCCCTATCATGAAAAGGCCGATCATGCGGGGCGCGAACACCATCATCAGGTGTTTTCGTCCTGGCTCGCCGGCGGAGGCATCAAAGGGGGGATGGCTTACGGAGCCTCGGACGAGTTGGGAATTGACGTGGGGCAAAACCGCGTGCATGTGCATGATTTCCATGCGACGATTCTGCATCAGCTGGGGATCGACCACGAACGACTCACGTTTCGGCATGCAGGTCGCGACTATCGACTGACCGACGTGCACGGCAACGTGGTGAAGGAAATTATTGGGTGAGTCGCGAAAAACTGTTCGCAGGATTGCTTTTCAGGCACGCTTTTTTCACCGTTGGGCAAGCCAACGGTGCCACCCGGCGGGGTCATTATTTACGTCTCATTCTGCGACCGCGAATACATTGAAAGCTTACCTGTCGTGAGCGGAATGGCGCCAGCTACCGTTTTTGAATGACCGTTTACTGAAGCGAAAACGGCGGCTGGCGCCGAGCCGCTCATGAAATGGAACAGGATCAACCCCGAACGTTATTTTTGTGGTTCCGTTCGGATGTTTTGATCCTGTTGAGTCTCACCTACCGGTCAAAGTGAGATGTCACATTCTACTGGGCCATCTGTTCTAGATTAAATGGAAAGTGCAGGGGCCGTGAATCGCTTTGCACGGCCGGACGAGCCGGGCCGTGGCACACGGGGCTTCTCCTTAGTGAGGTGCGTTTTCTTTTCACCGTTGGGCAAGCCAACGGTGCCACCCGGCGC
>TARA_R110002111_G_scaffold234473_3_pt1 | contig 16406 bp, 16 predicted proteins | sample TARA_R110002111 | Tara Oceans TARA_R110002111 (sample SAMEA4397363) | marine metagenome | biome: Polar Biome; feature: [ZZZ] marine water layer (ENVO:01000295); material: water (ENVO:00002006), including particulate matter (ENVO:01000060) such as... | depth 199 m | reverse complement strand
TTATTGCTAACATTACAGGATTATGAATAATTACGGATATACAAAATCTTAATAATAACTCTCTTTTTTTTCAGACTCTTTAATAATTTCTACTTTAAGTCCATCATATTAATTCTGAGTTATTATTATTATACCGTTTTTATACATAACTGTTTAGAATTTTGTAGCCTTTATTCAGTAAGGTTCACTTTTTTTACAACAACAGCCGAAATATAAATACTGACTTGATACAATATTAAAATAGGAATAGCTACAATCACTTGACTCGCAATATCTGGAGGGGTAATTATAGCCGATAAAATCAGTACAATTACAAGTGCATATTTTCGATATTTTCTTAAAAATTGAGGGGTAACTATTCCTATTTTAGTTAAAAAGTATATGATTATTGGTAATTCGAAAACAAAACCAGATGCTATAGCCGATGAGCGAACAATAGCGATTACTGAGCTTACATCAAACTCATTGGATATCTGCTCACTAATTTGATAGTTGGCTAAGAAATTAATAGATAGCGGAGTTATAATATAATAGCCAAAAAGTACACCGAGAAAAAATAATAATGAAGCAATGACTAAAAAGCCTCTAGAATTCTTACGTTCGGGCACTTTTAAGCCAGGACTAATAAAACTCCATAACTGATACAATACATATGGAAATGCCACAATGAAACCTGCATAAATAGATGTCCAGATATGCGCTGAAAATTGCCCAGCTACAGTTCTGTTTTGAATAATAAACGGGAATTTTTCTGCACAAAAAGTAGTATCTGTCATGCCTAAAAACCGTGAGACACTACAAAGCCCTTCATAAGTTGGGAAACTCATATTTGTAGGACCAAAAATGATCACATCAAAAACAAATTTTTTAAATACAAAAGCTAATGTAGCAGCCGCTACAATCCCTAGAGTAGCTCTAATTAAATGCCATCTTAAATCTTCAAGATGGTCTAAGAAAGACATTTCGTCAATACTCTTATTTGCCATTATATAATGCCCTCTTTTATTAAATCGTGAATATGAACAACTCCAGCATACTTGCCATTATATTCAACTAATAATTGTGAAATACCAAACTCTTCCATAACTTCCTTTGCGTCCACAGCCATAGCATTTTCATCTATTCGCTTTGGATTGGTGCTCATAATATTTTTGGCTTTTAAACCAGTAATGTCATCACTTTTATTTAACATTCGTCTTAAATCTCCATCAGTTATAATACCTATAATTTTATCATTATCAATCACAGCAGTAACACCTAACATTTTTTCTGTAATTTCTACAATAACTTCTTTTAAACTAGCATTTAAACCAACTTTAGGTTTTAAATTTTGAGATGATAAATCATTCACTCTTAAGTATAGACGTTTGCCAAGTGCACCACCAGGATGGTATTTCGCAAAATCTTTACTAGAAAACCCTCTTAATTCTAAAAGACAAACGGCTAATGCATCACCCATTACTAATTGGGCAGTTGTGCTAGTAGTTGGTGCTAAATTATTAGGACATGCTTCTTGCTCTACATAAGCATCTAAAATATAATCTGCTTGCTTTCCTAAAAAGGAATCTTTATTTCCTGTAATAGCAATCATTTTGTTTTTAGCATTTTTAATAAGTGGCACTAAAACTTTAATTTCTGGTGTATTTCCACTTTTAGAAATGCAAATCACAACATCATCGTCAAGAATTAATCCCAGGTCACCATGTATAGCATCTGCAGCATGCATAAAAATTGCAGGTGTACCAGTAGAGTTTAAAGTGGCAACTATTTTATTAGCGATGATGGCGCTTTTACCAATGCCAGTAATAATAACGCGACCTTTAGAATGGTAGATTAATTCTACAGCATTAGCAAAATCTTCAGTAAGTAATTCTGATAAATTTTCTATAGCTTTACTCTCTAAATTTATAGTAGTTTTTGCGGTACTTAAAATCGATTGCTTAGTGTTCAAAACTTATTGTTTATTGAGTTTTTTAGATTTAAAGAAATTGTTATCTTTAAGCTTATTGCAAATGTATATAAAATACTAATAGGGATTAATGAGTATTGCAGAAATTGACTTACACGCTTCGTTAAAAAAACACTTTGGTTTTTCAGAATTCAAAGGTCTTCAAGAAGAGGTTATAAAAAATGTAGTTGCAGGTAATAACACGTTTGTTATTATGCCAACAGGAGGCGGAAAATCATTATGTTATCAGCTACCAGCTATAATAAAAGAGGGAACTGCCATTGTAGTTTCTCCGCTAATTGCTTTGATGAAGAATCAGGTAGATGCTATTAGAGCAGTATCTGAGCACGAAGGTGTAGCACATGTTTTAAATTCTTCGTTAAATAAAACGGAAGTAAAACGTGTAAAAGATGATATCACTAGTGGAATCACTAAATTACTTTATGTAGCACCAGAGTCTTTAACGAAAGAAGAATACGTTGACTTTCTAAGAACTGTCAAAGTTTCATTTATGGCTGTAGATGAAGCACACTGTATTAGTGAATGGGGACATGATTTTAGACCAGAATACAGAAATCTGAAAACAATTATCAAACGTATTGGCGATGATATCCCTATTGTTGGGCTTACAGCAACAGCAACTCCAAAGGTACAAGAAGATATTTTGAAGAGTTTAGGAATGCCTAATGCTATTACTTTTAAAGACTCCTTTAATAGACCCAACTTATATTACGAAGTACGGCCAAAAACTAAAAATGTAGATGCAGATATTATTCGTTTTGTAAAACAGAATGAAGGAAAATCGGGTATCATTTATTGTCTTAGTAGAAAACGGGTAGAAGAATTAGCACAAGTGCTTCAGGTTAATGGAGTAAAAGCGGTGCCTTATCATGCAGGTTTGGATGCAAAAAAGAGAGTGAAACATCAAGATATGTTCTTAATGGAAGATACTGATGTTGTGGTTGCTACTATTGCCTTCGGAATGGGAATAGATAAACCAGATGTTCGCTTTGTAATTCATCACGATATTCCTAAAAGTATAGAAAGCTATTATCAAGAAACTGGGCGTGCAGGACGTGATGGTGGTGAAGGGCATTGTTTAGCATATTACGCTTATAAAGATATTGAAAAACTAGAAAAATTTATGTCTGGTAAGCCTGTTGCAGAACAAGAGATTGGCCATGCTTTATTGCAAGAAGTTGTTGCTTTTGCAGAGACTTCTGTATCTAGGCGTAGATTTATTCTTCATTATTTTGGTGAGGAATTTGATAATGAAACTGGTGAAGGAGGTGATATGGACGATAATGTTAGATACCCTAAGAAACAAGTTGAAGCTAAAGATGAAGTAAGAACACTTTTAGAAACTGTAGATAAGACCAATGAAAAGTATAAATCAAAAGATTTAGTACAAGTGATTATTGGGAATTCTAACGCTTTAATTTCTTCACATAAAACAGATAAGCAGCCATTCTTTGGAGTTGGCAAAGGCAAAGAAGCAAGATATTGGATGGCTTTAATTCGTCAAGTTTTAGTGGCTGGCTATTTAAAGAAAGACATAGAAACTTATGGTGTTTTAAGGTTAAGCGATAATGGTAGAAACTTTATTACTAAGCCACAATCATTTCTAATGGCAGAAGACCATGTGTTTAATGAAGAATCTAATGATGGTATTTTAACGAACACTAAAGGAGGTGGAGCTGTAGCAGACGAGAAGCTGATGACTATGCTTAAGGATTTGCGTAAACGCAATGCTAAGCGTCTTGGTGTACCACCATTTGTGATTTTTCAAGATCCTTCTTTAGAAGATATGGCTTTAAAGTATCCTATTAATGTAGAAGAATTATCTAATGTACATGGTGTTGGCGAAAGTAAAGCAAAAAAATACGGTAAAGATTTTGTAGGATTGATTGCTGATTATGTTGAAGACTATGATATAATGCGACCAGATGATATGGTCGTAAAATCAACAGGAACAAACTCTGCACTTAAATTATATATCATACAAAATGTAGATAGAAAGTTACCACTAAGTGATATTGCTTCTTCTAAAGGTATGGAAATGCCTGCCTTTATTAAGGAAATGGAATCCATAGTTTTTTCTGGAACGAAATTGAATATCAGTTACTGGGTTGATGATATTTTAGACGAAGATCAACAAGAAGAAATTCATGAGTATTTTATGGAGTCTGAAAGTGATAAAATAGATGATGCTATTGAAGAGTTTGATGGTGATTATGAAGATGATGAGTTACGTTTGTATCGCATAAAATTTATGAGTGAGGTAGCAAACTAATATTCAATTTTCAGTAATCAGTAAATAGGGCCATAGTCAGTTCGAGTGAGCTTAGCTAATGGAAATTCAATAAATTTGTATCGAGAATAATAGTGGAGTACAGACGCTATTCTCGATGCAAAACTTTAGTTTTAACTGCACTTCAATTAAAATTTGACAACATAATTTATTCTTCTTGGTCAGAAACAACATGCTTTGTAAATAAAATAGTATGCTTCTTAACTTTTATTTGAATGCTCTTTAATGTTGCGTTTTCTAAAGTTGTAATATCAGATTCTTCAATTTGAAAATCAATCTTGGTAACGCTTCTTCCTTTTATATCAGAACCTTCAGATTCAAACTCGGGCATATCAGAATTGAGTTCTAATTCAAAATTTTCACCTTTAAATAAAAGTAACGCACCGTCTTTTGATTTTACATTAAGCTTGCCAACAATAACCGTCTGAAAAAAGTAATAACCACCAAGTTCATTTAGTCCGGCGAAAAGGACACTGTTTTCAGAAATTCCAAAGGGTCTATTTTCAACATCCTTAATAATAGCCTCTATACTATCTTGAGACTTAAATTGAGTTTCAGAAGTTTTTTTGCCAAAAAGTTTAGTAAGAGAAAATCCCATAATTTTAAATTTTAACAAAACTAACTTTAATAAATCAATTCTCAAATCTTCAATCTAAATTCGTAAATCATAAATCATTGCCTATCTTTGCAGCCTTAAACAAAAGAAAACACAATGCAAGACGGTTTATACGCAAAATTCAACACATCAAAAGGTGTAATATTAGTGAATTTAGAGTTCGAAAAGACTCCAGGAACAGTAGGTAATTTTGTGGCTTTAGCAGAAGGAAATTTAGAAAACTCTGTTAAACCACAAGGAACACCTTATTATGATGGATTAAATTTCCACAGAGTAATTCCAGATTTCATGATTCAAGGAGGTTGTCCTCAAGGAACTGGTACTGGTGATCCAGGTTATAAGTTTGATGATGAGTTTCATGCAGATTTAAAACACGATGGTCCTGGTGTGTTATCTATGGCAAACTCTGGTCCTGGTAGTAATGGGAGTCAATTTTTTATTACACATATCGCGACAGATTGGTTAGATGGTAAGCATACTGTTTTTGGTAAAGTTACAGAAGGACAGGATATCGTTGATAAAGTTGCACAAGGAGACACCTTAGATAGTTTAGAAATTGTAAGAGTAGGTGATGTTGCTGAAAAATTTAATGCTATTGAAGCCTTTAGAACTTTTGAAGGGTCTCGCGAAAAGCGTATAGTGGCAGAGCGTGATGCGGCTAGCGCAGAGTTAGATAAATTGGCTGCTGGTTTTGATGAAACTGAATCTGGTTTGCGTTACCAAATTATTCAAAAAGGTGATGGAAAGAAAGCAGAAAAAGGGAATATGGTCTCAGTACATTATAAAGGCCAATTAGCAGACGGAACGGTTTTTGATTCGTCCTACAAAAGAAATTCACCTTTAGATTTTCAAGTAGGAGTAGGTCAAGTAATTCCTGGTTGGGATGAAGGTATATGCCTTTTAAATGTTGGTGATAAAGCCCGTTTGGTTATACCAAGTGATTTAGGTTATGGATCTGCTGGTGCAGGTGGAGTAATTCCTCCTGGCGCAACTCTTGTATTCGATGTAGAATTAATGGGTATCAAATAAGCAGCACTCCAATTTTGATTAGTTAGCGAAATCAAAAATTGTGAATATCGCTTATTATAAATTAATTTTGGCATATATATAACGTAACAAAAAATAAGAAGAATCGTCTCACTATTAGTGAGACTTTTTTTTGTGCTTATAAATTAACCAATCAAATCAATTAAAATGAAAACTAAAATCATACAACTTATAGTGGTATTTGCCATTATAGTATCTAGTTGCTCAAAGCGCATAGAGTACACGCAAGATTTTAAGGATCAAACTTCGGGAAAGTATCTATATAACCAAGATGATGTAATTGAGGTGTTTTACCAAAGCAATAAACTGTTTTTAAAATGGCGTGGAGCAGCAAAAATTGAGCCTGTTGTTTTAGAAGAGAACGAAATTTTTATGGTAGATATGTATAAAAAATTACGTTTTGTGCAGCATCCTGAAACTAATGAGCGCTATTTATCTATAATACAAGAAGATAATGAAGATGTAATTACTTACGACTACTTAAAAGTAGCTAAAGATTATAAGACTCCAAGTATGTACTTAAAAGAAAAAAATTATGACAAAGCGCTCGCGGGATTCCTTTTAATTAAAAAGAAAGACTCAACAAGTGACTTTATTAATGAACGTGAATTTAATAGCTTGGGTTATAAGCATATTAGAGATAAGAAGTACAAAGATGCCTTAGAAATATTTAAAATTAATGTTGTCTTGCACCCAACTAGTGATAATGTATATGATAGTTTAGCAGAAGGTTATTTATTAAATAATGATAGCCTACAAGCTTATACCAACTTTACAAAAGCTCTAGATTTAAATAATAGAAATAGACGAGCAAAAGCGTTTGTTGATGCTTATAGCATAGAATAGAATATTTAATAGTAGAACAATTTAGTTATTGATCCTCTTTTTTCTGGTTTTTCGTTTTAAATTTAAAAAGTAGTTTTCATAATATTTGTATGAAATATGAGATACAAGTATTGTTATAGCTATTATAGTTATGTAAAATATCAACACATCTAAAACTCTAGGGAAATTGAATTTAAAAATGCTTTTTAAGTAAACAAAACCTACCTATTGAATAATTATAGCATGATACATATATATGCCATGTGAATTTTTCCTAAATAATTTATCACTTTATTCTCAAGTATTTTAATTGGTTTAATAGTTGAAAATGAAATGGTTAAACCAAATAATGTGAAACTAAAAACATTAGGTAATCAAAAATTTAATTAATTGAACAACTGCCTTACCACGATGTCCAATTTTGTTTTTTTCTTCAAGAGATATTTCGGCAAAAGTTTTATCGTAGCCATTAGGTTTAAAAATAGGATCGTAGCCAAAACCTTCTACGCCATGTTTTTCTGTAGCGATTTCTCCTTTGCAAATACCTGTGAAAGTACTTAGCTTACCATTAAGATGTAAGGCAATGACTGTTTTAAATTGCGCATCTCTATTAGTGTTGTCTCCTAATTCAAAAAGTAATTTTTTCATATTGTCTTCCGAATTACATTTTGAACCAGCATAACGAGCAGAAAAAACGCCAGGCTCTCCATTAAGGACATCTACCTCTAAACCAGTATCATCTGCAAAACAGTCGTAACCATAATTGGTTTTAACGTATTCTGCTTTTTGTTTGGCATTACCTTCTATAGTAGGTTGCGTTTCTGGAATATCCTCATTACACAATATATCTGCTAAGCTTAGTAACTTTATATGCTTTGGTACTAAGGTTTGCACTTCTTTGAGTTTATTTCTGTTATTAGTGGCAAAAACGAGCTGCATAAAAATATAAATTTTAGTATTTCAAATATAGCCTAATATTCGCTTTAGTGTTAACGATCTATTAGCTTTGATATTAAAGTAATTCAATATTTGTGTTATTTAATTATTGTTTTTCTCATTTCTTTTTGCTCTTATTCTCAAACCGCTATAGAGAAGAATGTTTTTGGTTGGTCGTTATTTGTAGATGGTAAAACTTTTGAAATAATGGGTGTCACTTTTGGTTACAATAAAGACATTGCAAATTATAACACCTATTTTAAGGGTTTTAATTTTTTTGTGTCAATACCATTAGAACTAAAAAGACGATTTAAGCTGTATCTGTTCTGGATTGGTTTTGTTTACTAGTGGATAGGGCTTTTCTCATAAAATTTATATTTTTTTGAATGACACTTAATTTAGCTAAAATCAATAGTACAACTATTAGATTTACCAAACCAAATCACTCGAATTTAAAAATTCTATTTTATAAAATTTTAGTTATTTTTTATGATAATTATCAGCAATGAAAAGCACTAAAAACCATATCTTAGAGAAAAGAATTAATAATTAAAACAAGAAATAATATGACAGTAAATTTTCAATATGTAAATACAGATGTAAGTGAAACATTGTCAGCATTTACAGAGGATAAATTAGAGAAATTAGCTAATAAGTTTGAGTTTATTATTTCAGCTCAAGTTTATTTTAAACACGATGATAATGATCATAATGCAGGTAAGATTTGTAACATAGAAATAAGTTTACCTGGTCCTCGCATTTTTGCAACCTCAAATAAGCATACTTATGAGGTGTCAGTGAATGAAACTATTAAAGATTTAATGCGTCAACTTAAAAAACGAAAAGAAATTTATAAAGTTTATTAATACTAAACGTTTCGACGTTTTATACCAGAGGGTTTGCTGTTTTTATCTGTGATGATAGGGTTCATTTCTTAAAATAGTAAACCCTCTGTATAATTGTTCTATAAAGAATAAACGCACCATTTGATGCGAAAAGGTCATTTTAGACAACCCTAATTTTCCATTGGCTCTATTATATACAGAATCTGAAAAACCATAAGGGCCACCAATAACAAATATTAAAGTTTTAATACCCGAATTCATGTGTTTCTGTAAGTAATTTGAAAAGCCTACAGAATCTAATTGTTTGCCATTTTCGTCTAATAGAATTAAGATATCTGAATTTTGTGTTTTAGATAAAATCAATTCACCTTCTTTATCTTTTTGTTGTGCCTCAGACAGATGTTTTACCTTTTTTAAATCTGGGATGATTTCAAAATCGAACTTAATATAAAACCCTAATCGTTTTGAATAATCTTCAATCAATGAGATTAAGTTTTTATTATCGGTTTTGCCAATGGCTATGAGTTTTATATTCATAATATTGTCACTTCGAGTGATTCCGACTTTTTCGGAATTGTATCGAGAAGTTTTATTTAAATGGTTTTCGATACAAATTTATTCGTTTTACTCATAAATTCACTCTAACTGACACGAGAATTATTCAAGTTTTCATCTTTCAATTCCTATTTTTACACTAAATAAGTTTTCAAATGATTTCAAAAGCACAATTCGATAAAGAAATAGAAGGAATTATAGCAAATGCTATTAGAGAAGATGTTGGTGATGGCGATCATAGTTCTTTAGCATGTATTCCTGCTTTAGCTCGAGGAAAAGCAAAACTTTTGGTAAAAGATGATGGTATTATTGCAGGAATTGAATTTGCAAAACAAGTGTTTGCTTATGTTGATGCAGATATGAAAATAGAAACTTTAATTGAAGAAGGAAGTAAGGTAAAGTATGGTGATATTGTCTTTTATGTAGAAGGTGCTTCGCAATCAATTTTAAAGGCTGAGCGCTTAGTCTTAAACGCCATGCAACGTATGAGTGCAATCGCTACCAAAACTAAAAAATTTGCGAATTTGTTAGAAGGTACAGGAACCAAAATTTTAGATACACGCAAAACCACTCCAGGTATTAGAGCACTAGAAAAATGGGCAGTAAAAATTGGAGGTGGTGAGAATCATAGATTTGCATTATATGATATGATAATGCTTAAGGATAATCATATTGACTTTGCAGGTGGGATTGCTAAAGCAATTAACCTAACAAAGCAATATTTAAAGGATACTAATCGCGATTTAAAAATTATTGTTGAAGCAAGAGATCTTAATGAAATTAAGGAGATTTTAGATTGCGGAGGAGTTTATCGTATTCTTATTGATAACTTTAATTATAAAGATACACGTAAGGCTGTTAAATTAATTGGCGACCAATGTTTAACAGAATCTTCTGGCGGAATTAATGAGAAAACTGTGAGAAATTATGCTGAGTGTGGTGTAGATTATATTTCATCTGGCGCATTAACACATTCCGTTTATAACATGGATTTAAGTTTGAAGGCTATTTAATATGTCAAAACAGATAGAAGATAAATTAGATGAAATTCCGGTACTTAATTTAGTTGTTCGCTTTTTTAAGCAGATTAAGTTACCAGGCTTCGAAGGGTTGACTATCTATGATTTGCTAGAGCTATATGTAGTAGGAGTTGTAAAAGGCGCCTTAACAACTAGAGCAAGCGCTATTGCCTTTAGCTTTTTTACTGCTATTTTTCCTTTTTTACTATTTGTAATCATCATTATTCCTTATATACCAATTGCTAATTTTCAAGAAGAATTTGAACTATTTCTAAATTCATTTTTGCCACCACAAACTTCTGATTTTTTCTTCTCTAATATATTTGAAAACATTAGCGGTACTGGCGGAGCGGGTTTAATATCAACCGTATTTTTATTATCCATGTTATTGATGGCAAATGGTGTTAGCGCTGTGTTTTCTGGCTTTGAATATTCGTATCATGAGCAACTAACCAGAAACGTATTTCAGCAATATTTATATGCATTTGGTGTCTCCTTAATTTTGGCATTTTTAGTATTGTTAACAGTTGCTGTTTTTGGCTATTTTCAGATTTATGTTATACAGCCATTATATGAAGGTATAACAGGAAAAGATGCGTTGGAAAGTGATACAGGTATAGGATGGATAATATTTGCCAAGTATATGTTTTTTGTAATAATGGTGTATCTAGCAACAGCGACTTTATATTATTTTGGTACTAAAGAAGGTCGTAATACACGGTTCTTTTCAATTGGAGCCTTATTAACCACTTTACTTATTATTCTTACATCTTATTTGTTCGGTATTTATATAGATAATTTTTCACAGTACAATGAATTATACGGATCCATTGGTGCTTTGTTAATTCTGTTATTGTATTTATGGTTAAACTCTAATATTTTGCTTTTAGGTTATGAATTAAATGCTTCACTTCAGTATTTGAAGAAGTATCCTAAAAAAGATTAGTCTTTATAAGTTCCTATTTAGTTCATTTACAATGTAAAATCCTTCCTAGAATAATTTCTAGAATTTCAAATCCATTTGAAGTCGGAATAATAATTGTCTTTTTCTTCTCCTTACTTTTAAGGTTCTTAATAAGAGCATTTATCTGTAGATCTGAGTCGGTTGAAGCATTCTTTTTATTTAGCCTAGTCATTGCATTTAAAATATTAATTTTTACGGAGTTATTATTAACATTAATTGTAATCAATTACTGACTAAACGGGTTTTAATTGATTTAATAAATCAAAAATTTTTAAATCTGGATATTGATTCAATAACATTTTAACGTATATTTATCTAGCTATTAATCCATTACCTTCGAAATAATGTTTATTTCTATAACAAACAAATTCATTTTATCATTGACTTTTGTGTTTTCCTTTTTATTAATGCCAGTTGTAATTAGTGCGCAATCTAAAAGAATAAAGCCTCCAAAACGTAATTCTAAAATAAAAAGTGTAGATCAGTTTGTTGATCATACATTTAGACTCTACAATAAAGTTTTTGTTTATGATAGCTTAACCCAAGTAGGTGTAGAAATACCCTCTGAATTAGAAGATGAATTAGTCGAAAGAGCTCAGCAAGATGTTGATAGTCTTTGGCAAGCTGTACCAGATATAATTGATGATGTTAGTGATGCTTCATTTATGAAAAAAACTAAAGCAACATTTAATCTAAATAAGGCTAAGAAAGCACTAAAATATTGTGGTTTAACTATAAAAAATTATTTCCTCGGTAAAGAAGAAGAAGATTAATTTCACACTACGTGTACCTTTATAAAAATATCTTGCCTCATTTTTAGCCTATCATCTTACCGTGTTTTGTCCAACTAAACATTTTTAATATGAAAAAATATTATATCATTTTATGTTCTATTGTTGTTGTCGTAAATCTTGCTAATTCACAAACATATGAGACAAAATTTAAAACCGATATATGTGCTTGTATAGAAGAAGAAGTTGTCAATGCTATAGTTTTAAAGACAGTATTAGAAAAATGTTTTAGGCAAGAATTGACAACTTATGCAGAACTAATAGATGCCGAAATTGATGAAGATAACATTAATCTTAAATATCAAAAAGGGCAGCTAGCACGACGTGAGCTATTTAAAAAGTTTAAATATGAAATGGTTTATAGTTGCGATTTTTATTTTAATACATTAGTAGCTAGGAGGCAAAAAACATTGGAAAAAAACCGATTAAAAACAGACTCAACTAGTTTAGAACGTTTGAATCAACGAGTGGCGATGAGCCCTAATTCTAGTTCTTATTTTGCGAGGGCGAAAACCCAATTTACTCTTAGAAATTTAAAAGCAGCTGAAAAAGATATTAGAGAGTCTATTCGTATTCATCCTTCTACTGATAAAGATATATACACCATTAAAGAAAAATTATTGTTGGCTGTAATTTTAGAAGAGCAAAAGCAATTCAAAGAAGCCATTTTAATCTATAATGAAGCTTATGAGACTACTAAAGATGCTGATGCCACTGTCTTAAGTGCTATTGCAAATAGAAAGTCTGGAGGAGTAAATGTGGTGCCAATTAGCCAGAAAAATTCAACAAAGTCTATCAAAGAAAAAGACGTTAAAAGAACTCAAAAAAAGGATAGCAAATCATCTCCTAAAAAGAAAGCTAATAGGTCCGAGTTAAGGAGCCTCTTTAATCTAGTTAAAAAAGAAAAAGACACTTCGAAAAGTAAAACAAGGAAGAGGAGGTCTAGAGGCAATAAAGATATTTATCAAACTATTAATTAACCCATGAAAATTTAAAATCATGAAAAAATTACAACCCTCAGTTTAATGTTTTTACTAACATCTCTTTTTATTAATGCACAAACGTACTAAATATAAATGTTAGTTGGTCGTTTTATGACTACGGGATATTTACTAAAGATAGTAGTCTTGGCTATTTCAGATAGCTTGAATAAATCAGCTCAGGTTTACCCGAATCCATTTACAAATACAATTAGCCTAGAGACATTTAGACCAGTAGTATTTCAAAAAATCTCAGTTTATGATTTAACAGATAAATATGTTTATATAACAAAAAATGATTTAAAAAAGATAGACTTAGAGAATTTAGAAGCTGGAACTTATATCTTAAGTTTATTAACAGAAAATGAGAAAGCTACATTTAAAATTATAAAAAAGTAGTTTAATTTTTTAGTGTTAAAAAACCATCTCAATTAGAGATGGTTTTTTTATTTAAAGACCTTACTTTTGGTCTATGCTACATTTTATAGACGTCATACTCCCAATTCCGCTTCAAAAAGCGTTTACATATCATGTAACTGTGGCAGAATCAGAATTCCTAAAACCAGGAATACGCGTCGCTGTGCCGTTTGGTAAGAGCAAAATTTATACGGCTTTAGTCTATAAAATTCATCAAAATCCGCCTACAGCTTATGAGGCAAAAACCATCCATCAAATATTAGATGAAAAACCAGTGGTAACAGAAATACAATTAAAGCATTGGGAGTGGATAGCAAGTTACTATATGTGTAGTATAGGAGAGGTAATGCGAGCTGCAATGCCAAATGCTTTTATGTTAGAGAGTGAAACGATTATATCTAAAAATGAAAATGTCGAAATAAATGATTCTGAATTAAAAGATGACGAGTTTTTAATTTATGAAGCCTTACAACATCAATCTTCTCTTAAGATTCAAGATGTAATTTCTATTTTAGATAAAAAACGAGTACTACCAGTAATTAATGGTTTGGTAGAAAAAGGGGTATTATACCTTCAAGAAGAATTATATGAAAAGTATCAACCTAAATTGGTGCGTTATGTAAAACTGCATAAGCATCATAAATCAGAGAAAAACCTTCAAGAACTATTAGGATTATTAAGCAGAGCACCAAAACAACGCGAAGTAATTTTAGCTTTGTTTACTATGGAAGCTTCTGTAAAACAACCTGTAAAAGTATCTGAATTAGCAGAACGAAGTGGAGCGTCAACTTCAATTATAAAAACTTTAATTGATAAGGAGGTATTAGAAGAATATCATGCACAAACAGATAGAATACAATTTGAAGGAGAAGGAGATGAGAATGCAAAAACTTTGAATAAGCCACAACAACAAGCTTATAAAGAAATTAAAAGTGCTTTTGAAACCAAGTCAGTTGCTTTGCTGCATGGTGTAACATCTTCTGGTAAAACGGAAATCTACGTTCAATTAATTCAAAAACAATTAGAAATCGGAAAACAGGTTTTATATCTCTTACCAGAAATCGCTTTAACAACACAGTTGGTACAACGTTTACAAGATTATTTTGGTGAAAAAGTAGCCGTTTTTCATAGTAGATATTCGGGTAATGAACGTGTTGAAGTATGGAATAATATGCTTAATAATTCTGAGAAGGCTCAGGTTGTTATCGGAGCACGTTCTTCATTATTGTTACCGTTTTCGAATTTAGGATTAATCATAGTAGATGAAGAACACGAACAATCTTACAAGCAATTCGATCCGGCACCGCGTTATCACGCAAGAGATGCTGCTGTGGTTTTAGCGAATTTGCATAAAGCGAAAACGCTTTTAGGTTCGGCGACACCAAGTTTAGAAAGTTACTTTAATGCGAACCAAGGTAAATATGGTTTGGTAGAATTAAATACGCGTTACAATAATGTGATGATGCCAGATATTGAGTTGGTTGATTTAGCAGATAAGTACAAACGCAAGCGAATGAAAGGTCATTTTAGTGACCGACTCATCCAAGAAATGACAGAAACCTTAGAAGAAGGGTTTCAGATTATATTATTTCAAAATAGAAGAGGGTTTTCACCAATTATTGAATGTACAACTTGTGGCACTTCACCACAATGTCCAAATTGTGATGTGAGTTTAACCTATCATCAATATAGAGATCAATTGCGCTGTCATTATTGTGGATATAACTCTGTGATGTTAAAAAGTTGTCAGGCTTGTGGAAATTCGACCCTAGACACTAAAGGATTTGGTACTGAGCAAATCGAAGAAGAGGTTAAAGTTTTATTTCCAGAAAAAAAAGTAGCTCGTATGGATTTAGATACGACGCGAGGAAAATATGGCTTCGAAAAAATAATTACAAGTTTTGAACAGCGAGAAGTAGATATATTAGTAGGTACACAGATGCTTACTAAAGGTTTAGATTTTAGATATGTAAAATTGGTTGGCATATTGAATGCAGACAATTTACTCAACTTCCCGGATTTTAGAGCACACGAGCGCAGTTATCAATTAATGGCTCAAGTTTCGGGTAGGGCAGGACGTACGGATTTAAGAGGAAAGGTTTTGATTCAAACCTATAATCCGCATCATAATATTTTACAGCAAGTATCTACAAATTCTTATAAGAAGATGTATGCTGAGCAAATTAATGACCGTTACAGTTATAAATATCCACCTATTTATAGGCTAATTAAAATTACATTTAAACATAAAGATTATAATCGGGTGAACTTAGCAGCAGATTGGTATGCTAAGTCATTACGACAAATTTTTAAATCTAACGTTTTAGGTCCAGAATTTCCACCAGTATCAAGAATACGAAATCTATTTAATAAGAATATCTTAGTTAAGATTCCTCAGAAACAATCTTTATCTAAAACAAAAGAAGCCATTATTAAAATTGATGCTAGTTTTAATGCTGTAAAAGATTTTAGGGCAGTAAGAGTAGTACTGAATGTAGATAATTACTAATAAAAAATCTCGTTGATTACCAACGAGATTTTATATGTTAATGTGTTATGAGATTTTCTACTAATCTAATAATCATGTGGTGTTCTACATATTATTTAAAGCATCTACCAATTGCGTCTTTTTATTTCTACTTAATGGTATCTCATAGGCGCCAACTTCAACATTTTTACTATTAAAGCGATCAATTTTATCCAAGTTCACAATATAAGATTTATGAATTCTTAAAAATTTACCTTCTGGCAATTCTTGTTCAAAAGCTTTCATGGTAGATAATACCACTAAGCTGTTTTCTTCTGTTACTACTTTTACGTAGTCGCCAAGAGCTTCAATCCACTTAATATCCTTAATATAAACTTTACGTTTTTTAAGATTACTTTTTACAAAGATGTGTTCACCATCAGTTTCGTTAAAGTCTAGTTTTAATTTATGTTGCTCTATAGCTTTTTCTACGGCAGTATTAAAACGTTCTTTAGTGATTGGTTTTTGAAGATAGTCGGTAGCATCGTAATTAAATGCTTTAAAAGCATATTCGGTTTTACCAGTGACAAAAATAATTTGGGGTTTGTTGTTGAGTACATCTAAAAGCTCAAATCCGTTTAATACAGGCATCTCTATATCTAGAAAGATAAGATCTACTTTATGT
>TARA_R110002111_G_scaffold76397_5_pt1 | contig 16493 bp, 16 predicted proteins | sample TARA_R110002111 | Tara Oceans TARA_R110002111 (sample SAMEA4397363) | marine metagenome | biome: Polar Biome; feature: [ZZZ] marine water layer (ENVO:01000295); material: water (ENVO:00002006), including particulate matter (ENVO:01000060) such as... | depth 199 m | reverse complement strand
TGGATTTTTACTCCGGCCAGTGGTGGATTTTTACTCCGGCGTTGACATAAGTCGCTCCATGGTATAAATTGGAATTTGATAATTAAAATTCCTTTTATCCTCATCCATTATAACCTGAACAACCTGAATGAAGACGACATCTTCGTCGCTCAACTCAGCTAGGTTATATTCGCGGGAAATAGAAGCGATCATGTCATTGTTAAGTAATCTATACTCATCAATGAAGCTTTCTCGTCTAAATTCAAAGCTTCTCACTTCGTACATACGTCGCGCCAAAAACGAATTCAGCCGTCTAATGGGATGCCGACAAATTGCCATCAGAACAAATTGACGTCCGAATTTTTCTTGATGCTCGGCAATGCCCGCAGCATTTAACGCATGAACGCATCCGTAAACATCATAATCCCCGCAAGTTTCAATAATATCGAAGAAACCGTCGACGTCGCTAAAATCAAATTTACTGTCTTCTAAAGCCATCCTGAGAAATAGGGCTTCTCTATCCGTCGGAACATCTTTCGTCGGCTTCACAGTTGCGCCATGCGCAAAAAATACATCATCATGACAATTCAGCGCATCAGTTATCCACTGTGTCGCCGTACGCCCCGCGCTCCCAATGACTGTATAGACCGGGCTTATTCCAGGCTGAGCCATTTCGGTTTTCGTGATCATATCGGTAAATGAAATAGGGTCCTTATCGAGTATCCTATCTATCTTATCCACCAACTCCTGACGCTCTTTGAGCAGAAGATTTCGTTCGCCGATCAACGCATCCCGTTCAATCTGTATTCGGGTTTTTGGAATATATTTCTGAAAAAATAAGATTGTGGAAATTGCACATTTTCTCAAAAAAATTTTCATTTTTCATCTCCACGACGGGTTATTTGATATTTGTAATATTTTTTTATTTACCAAAAACGCTTTATGAAAAGTTTTATTTTATTGGGTATAATCAGCTGCAATAAACGAACCAAAGGGGTCGCCACTATTTTTTTTATAATCCGCAATATCTTTAATACTGATTTCTTGAGCGACCACGAAGGCTTACCCTTAAAATAAGCATCAACATAGCTTTCATATGTTGTTGGCCTTCCGTGCACGCCGCTCGCCAACAAATGCAGCAGATGATCGACGTCGACCTTCTCCTGCAAGGCGGCACGATAATGCAGAAGTAGCTCCCCAGCGCAGTCACTCAACGAGTACAGCTCCAAAAGGGCGCACAGCTTTAAAATTCTATTCGGGGTTAATGATGTCTCCCACGCACGATTAGCTAAAATCATAGGATCTTTAAAAAAAATGGCATCGCCGTCCTGAACCTGTCCTCTCGTTGTATATACAAAAACCCGGGCACCGCCCGGCAACCGAAAATCACTGGTCCCGGGATAAGGAAGGGCCGCCCGACTCTGTCTGTTGTACTGAAGATCATAGAGTCTAAACCCAAATGGGGTAACCAATGCATCTAAATCGCTAAACGTCGGGCACCCATTAATTTCCTTATGAAAGCGAATTTCGCTCATCATACCCAAAAGAGACGATGAGGATAAAAACTTCGGGCTGCCGGAAAGGGCATCGACCTCCGCCCCTTCGGTGTCCAATTTTATAAAATCTACCGATGGAATATCATATTCCTCTATAGCTTCATCTAAAGTATGAACCTCAATCGGATGCTCTGCGACCACGATCGCATTGTCTCGATTTAAGAGGCGCCCAAAATAGTCCATATCCGTTTTATACAAACTGGTGCTAGCCCCGAGTTTTGCCTCATACAACGTAGCATTACCTGGCGCCCCACCAATTGCCCACGGGATATAAGTCACGTTATCTGGCGCATCCTTAATTAGCTGCTCATACTCCGCCTTGTCGGGTTCGAAACAAAATAAGCGAACTTGATCGCCGAATACCGCCCACTCTGCGTTGAAGCCCCATCGTGCGCCCAAGTCCACGATCACGATCGGGTCGCTTTCGAAGGCCTTTAATTCATTAATCAAGTACCGGCACATTTCAGGACTTTGATTAATAGAAAAGCCCGTCATGTCGAAGAAGCCGCACTATTACCGGATGCGCCAGATGCCGTTGATTCGTAAATCTCAAAAACTTCTTGAATTGGACCAAACGCTTTTAATTTGCCCTGATCAAGAAAGATCGCTTGATCGCACCACTGCTGAAGAAGATTTCGCGAATGCGACGCAAACACCAAAATTGAAGAGTTTCCAACAAACTCCTGCATTTTTTTTCTTGCTTTCTCAAGGAAAAACCTGTCGCCGGCGCCAAGCCATTCGTCCATCAACAGTATCTCTGGCTGCATACATGTTGAAATCGCAAAAGCGAGTCTCAAACGCATGCCTGCAGAATAAGTCCGAACCGGCATCTCTAGAAAATCGCCCAACTCAGTGAATTCGGCAATTTCATCAAATTGTCGATTTAACTCAACGGCAGATAAGCCCATGTATAAACTGCGTAATTTAATGTTTTCGAGCCCCGTTGCATCATCGTTCATACCAGCCGATGAGTCCAGCACGAGAGACATGTCCCCATTAATGTCGATATGACCATCGGTCGGCTCGTATATGCCCCCGAGCACCTTCAACAAAGTTGTCTTGCCGGCCCCATTATGTCCGATTAATCCAATTCGACTGCCTTCCTCAATATCCAAATTCAGCGATTTCAACGCCTGTATTTCAATCAAATTCCCGCCGTTATTCACCATCCGACCAAACTTGGTCGACAAAGCGACAGTCTTTTTTAAAGAACGACTGCTACCCTGATAAATAGGGTACGAGAGCGAAACATTATTTAACCGAATATGTGCCATTCGCTATGCCCAAAAAGGAATTCTAGCCCGGTATTTTGCAAAAACCATAAACGCGATCAATAATCCGAAAACAGCAACTGCAATAGAAATCGGCAATGACGTTGCTTCCGGGAGCGACCCAAGCAGCGGTGATCTTATGAGGTCAATGATTGCGAAAAATGGATTTAACTGTATGAGAAACCACCATTCCCCTGCATTGATCGGAAACCAAAATATAGGCGTCACAAAAAATGCCAAGGTCATGAAGTTCGTTATCATTGGCGGTATATCGCGAAACCGGGCACCCAACATTCCCAAAAACAAACACATCCAGATACCGTTGACCAGCAGAAGCAATACGCCAACAAAGACATGCCAGAGAAGAGTGATAGGAGGCACGATGCCCACGAATAGAAAAACCACTACGATAACAACGACATTGTGCGCAAAGGTGATAAAGTTACGAAAAACGCTTCGATAAACCCAAACCGAATACGGCAACTTTATTTGGTGGATAATACTGTATGATCCGGAAAAGGTGGAGCACGCCTCATTAATTTGAGTCAAAATAAACTGCCAAACAACCAGCCCGACGGCCAAATACGGCAAGTATTCCGTGGTGTCCAAACCAAAAAGTTTCGGATAGATCAACCCCAGAGCTGTTATCAAGATTGCCGTAGACACAGTTACCCAAAATGGCCCCAAAATAGAGCCACGGTAACGCAAACGCACGTCATGCAATGCAAGCGTTGCCCATAACCGAAACATAGTCGCGCCCTTGACTATGTCTTGTAGGGCTGATCCTTTTTTCGAATAAGCCAAGCGCACCAAATTTCATTCATGAATTAAGAGGAACTATTCTTTCGAGGCAAAATATCCTCCAGGGCACCGCAGTCAAGATTGAAATATTGTTCTCGATTTCATGTGGTATTGAGTCGAAATAGCGATAAACACATTTCAGATCGGTCCTTTGGGGGATCGCGGCACATTCCGTAGCCCCAAAGTTTGACCTGGGCGCTACACGCGCCCCCGCCCTCTCTTCAAGCCTCTTAAAACCACCTATAAAACAACATGAAACAAGCTTTTTTGTTCCCACGCACGGGCAGATGTCGCACTTCAAGTTCGAACAAACGACTAATATATCGGATACGTGGATCTAAAAATCGAAGTCGCCTCGCCCTTTTTAGCAGGTGGCTGAGCGTAGCACGTCACCTTGGATTAATTCCTCTATGATTTGTAAAAGACCAAAGAGATAAACTTACCAAAACGGATTGGAGCACAGTAAATTGACTTAAGCGCAAATGACGATAAAGAATAGCTTAAAAGCCGAGGTATGAACCTGAGGCTTTCTCAGCAGATGATTGTGATTTTCCTTCACTCGAAGCAAACCATCAGGACAAACAATGCATTTAAGAAAGCCCTCACCTTGGAAACTGAGCGTTCGTTGGCGCGTTTTGTTTGCTACATTATTTTATCGGGAAAACAGCCCCTCTTATTCAGACATTGTTCAAAATATATTTGAGTCAGACAAAGTTCGAAAATCTGAATTTGTAAATTCAAAAAAATTGGATGATCGGTTCGATGTACTTTCGTTATCCGTAAATGAAACGAATCATCTTGACGGAATCATCGCAGAATTTGGCGTCTACAACGGAGAAACCCTTCGTCATATTGCTAAGCACGCAAACCAGGACCGGGAAATTTATGGCTTTGATTCGTTCGAGGGGTTACCGGAAAAATGGGGGGCACTTCTTCCCAAAGGCCATTTTAAGACATCGGTTCCCAAATTTGAGAATAATAGAATTAAGCTTCAAGTAGGGTGGTTTGATGAAACACTTCCTCGCTTTTTAGAGTCAGAAAACCGTTTGTTTTCTCTCATTCATATCGATTGTGACCTTTATGGCCCAACTAAATTTGTATTAGAGTCCCTTCGTCCTCGCCTCCAAAAAGGAACGATAATTGTTTTTGATGAGTATTACGGCTATCCAAGCTGGCAAGATCATGAGCATAAAGCTTGGCAGGAATTCTCGCGAGACTCTCAGATCGCATATGAAGCAGTGGCATTTTCCAGCCACAGCGCATGCTTCAGAATAACAAAATCTTAATAAAAAGAGCCCACTTTTAATAATAAATATTTTAATTATTGAGGAAAATAATATAAGTACATGCTGTCGAAATAATTATTACATCAATCTTTTCGGAAGAAGCCGGCGAACACGGAACTTCCAATTGACCGCCCCATCAAATCGCATCTTTTTATCGCAGAAACGTATATCAATACTGTAGCGCGGCATTAGTGTCTTCCCTTGTTTCGAACGGTGGGGCAACAAAGGATGAAAAATCACAGCTTGGCCCGGCAGAACATCTGGAATAAACTGGTCCGCATGCTCTTCAGCAGGTGGATTATCCATCGCAAAATAGCCCTGACCCTTCACGTAGCGATGATATTCAAGTTTGTACATATATCTCCCTCCGGCAAATTCTAAGCTATTTTCACGCGTAGCACCGTTTAAAGACAGCCACATTGTATAAGGAGAGGAATCCGCGATATCTTTGTTTTCTGCTAACCACCAAGTACCTAAATCCTGATGCCAACCATAAACAGACCGTGTATTAGAGGGAAACTGAGCTCTAAATAAAGATATTGGGAACAAAACTAATTCAGACTGATAAATAATCTCAAACGCGTGTTTGACATCTTCACACTGAATAACCTGCTGCAACTCTTCAGACTTATTAATCGTCTTCATAATATGGCTCCACATGTCTTTCTGTGGAACTTCGGAAAATGGCAGTTGCAATTTCTGCAGAACGGGCAGTGAGGCTTCGTGATCTACGAGTAGAGTCTTCGTGAGCCTATAAATTAAACTTTGAAGTTTCTCTATTCTCGAACTCGGCAGAATATTAACAACATTCGTTCGACCTATATTCTGCAGGCGACGACGTTCCACTTGCCAATTGTTTTCTGAAACCAACATACAGATCATATCCCTTATAATTTAGAGAGTAATTTTACGATTCTTTTTGGGACATCAATGTAAAGAAGCCCGGGTAATAAATATGTTCTTTAATTTTAGCTCGGGAAATGTCTTCATTTTTCTTTTCTAAATCAAATATATTTTGCCAGTTCTCCACCTTTTCAAATTTATTTATTGAAGTGCTAACCGGTATGAAACCTACCTCATTAATTACGCTCACGATTTCTTTCGCAGTGTGTTGCGATTCAAATGGATGCAAAACTTGATCGCGATACCATGACGTTAAAAACTTGATGTCTTGATTGTTGTGTCCGAGCAACCGGCTGAATTCTTGAATTCTATCTTCTTCACTAACCCCGCGCGCCTCCAACTCCGCGAAATGTTCAAGAAATGGCCGCCTGCCATATGTGTGATAAAGGCCGAGATAAAGCACACCGCCGGGCGCCACTATGTTCTTCGCTATATGTTGTATTGCGCCAACTGTATCAGCGGTATGATGCAAAACGCCGATCGAAATGGCGAGAGGAACCGGCTGATCAGGCATGTAGTCAAACAAATTGCACGTCAAGAAATCTACTTCAACGCCAAGCAAATGAGCTGTTTCTTTCGCCTCATTGATGGCGACGTCATTGAAGTCAATTGCGCTAACATTCAATTTGTGATGATAAGCGACAGAGTTACTAAGATGCCCAACCCCACATCCAATCTCGACCATCGTCGACGCATGAGAACCAACAATAAAGTTATATAAATCCGAATATGCTCTGGTGCTGTCGACTTTGCGTATTTTTTCTGCAGCGTCTTCAGGATTACGCCGTATATTAAACGGCATCTCGCGATAAAATTCACGAACCGTATCCCCAATGTCATCTAAGCGATTGGTCGTTTGCACTAGCTGGCCTCACCACATAGGGTAAATATCATCATGGACATCTTTATTTTTGGATAGTTTTTGCGCTGCTAACGCTTTTCGACGAAACCAATACCGAAAGCCTAGCCACAATCCAACTGCGATCACGACCGCACCAACGACGTACAACATTTCAAACATCGTTTTCCCTCAATTTATGGTATTTTATCATGTTACCCATAGCACATTTTTACAAAAAACATTTATGTCTAATTAAATACATAGTCCTGAAAGGGCCCTCTCGTTCAAAGCTTAATTGAGGGTCTTTGTTAGATATATATGATAAGGAATATATAAATTTACAAATGTATATGCGCCACGATGCACCCCGACCTTACTTTCACCACGAAGCAATAAGCAGAAGCCAAAAGGAACAGCCCTATGTGGTTTTACATCATAGGATTTTTCGCATTAACAGCAATTATCTTCATGTACTTTGTTCGTGCTTATCATCGTGATTCTGAAAGCCAAAATGCACCATTGCCCTTTATCGTTTTGAATCCATATTTTGGTTTCGGGTTTCGCTCAGGTCTAACTCCCAAAGAATTCCTAGAGCCATCGGGACGTATCGATGAGTTGCTCCACCCCCATGGGAATGGATCATGGCTAGATATTAAGGCCAATGTCCTAGGCTTTTGGTCTAGGCATCCATTTCCCTATGCGCCAGAAAAAGACGAGCTAGTGATCGGCATTGTCGGTGGCTCCGTAGCTCAATGGCATTCGTTGCAATCCGGCGCTTTACTCGAACATATCTTGTCAAAAGAACTAGATCGCAAGGTCACCATATTAACATTCGCTATGGGCGGCATGAAGCAACCCCAACAAGGACAGATTGTAAGTTATCTTTTTCAGACAGGACAAAAACTCGACCTAATTCTTAATATCGATGGGTTTAATGAAATTGTCTTCAATGTCCGCAATAAAGCTCGAGACCTTGATTCTACATGGCCTAGCATTCATATGCTGGGATTGGTGAACACTCTGGTCAACAGCACCGTACTTAACCAAAATATGTTGCGCACATTTCTCGAAATCGCAAGATGCCGCCGAATTTCAAATACCGTTATCTCTCTGAAAAAGAGGCGACACCTTGCTCCCATCAGACCAGTGTTAATCTGGCTTGAACGAAGACTAATCATACATGAGAGTAACTTGCGTCAGCTGCTTGAGAACAACCAAAGTGGTTCTGAAAAGAAATTAATCGCCTTTCCTAAGCCGTTCCAATCCGAACCGGAATCAGAACCTGTGCAGCAATGGGGTCGAAGCTCCCTGTTTTTGAATGGATTAACATCCAGTCTCGCAAAACAATATATCCACATTCGGCAACCCCATTTTAGTTGGGGGCACAAGGCAATGACCGACAAGGAAGTAGCGCTAATGAATATAGGCGCCGAAGCGGCCTCCTTGGCTTCAAAATATCAATCAGGACTGGATTTAAAAGCAAAAGAGCTGGTCGCTAAAGGCGTAAACTTTGTAGATGCGACACACATTTTCGACGCTGTAACTGAAACGGTGTATTGCGATAGCGCCGGTCACCTTAACCAACGAGGAAACGATATTTTGGCAAGATTTATCGCAACCCAAATCGCTCCCCTGCTCGCTAAACCGTAATGCTTAGAGATACTCTTTTTATCTGTGCAGCTGATTATATATAGTAGGTTTTGGGCTTCCCAGGCTCCCTAGTCTCTCATTCCATCATGTCGTTCGAACTTTATAGGGGATAGTGCGCGTTTCTAAAAAAACCCATTAGGCCAGCTTTTCACGCAGCCAAGAAACCGTCTCGCGAAGCCCGTCACCCAATGATATTTGCGGTGAAAAACCCAGTCTCTCCTGAGCCTTTCTAGCATTAAGCACACGATAAGGTAATGCCGTTGGTCGGGACGGATCGAAGACAACCTTTTCATCGCCGCGACCGACCGCTTCCAACACCTGAGCAGCCAGTTCTCCGGTCGTAATACCCTTTCCGGCACTGATGTTAACAGGATCGCAATCGGCTTTTTGATCCAACGCCAAAAGGCAGCCGCGGGCGAAATCCCGAATATGCATAATATCCCGAACATCCTTGCCGTCGCCCCAAACCACAAACGGCTCTTCTCCGTCAATGGCGCGCCGTATTAGGCCTGCAATCACGTGGCTGGTTTTGGGGTCAAAGTTATCACGAGGGCCGTACAACGCGCCGGGGCGAACGATGGAGACGCCAACGCCTGAGCTTTGTGAGACATATTCGCCTAAACGCTCGATATACCTGCGCATCCATCCATATCCAAAATAGCCGGGATACGGTTCACCTTCCCAAAACTCATTTTCATTCACGGGATGAGAAACGACGGGATAGCCGGTGCTGCTGCTGTACACCTGAATTCGTTTCACGCCGACCTGCCATGCGGCCTGTAACATATTAGCCGTCAACGTCAGGTTTAAAGTTATGCCAGCCATCGCCGACGTCGGCAGCACGCCGGCGGCGCCCACCGTGCCCGCAGCGTGAAAGACGTCATCCATGCCGGTGGCAACCCGAACACAATCGTCTATCCGCGTTAGATCCGCCTGAACGACATCAAGATTAGGGTGCGCCAAATGGGCGGCACCACTGAGCGAGGCGACGCGCACCAGCCCCCCTGCATCCAACAACGCATCGACAAGATGACTTCCAACAAACCCACAGCCCGTAACAAGGCAATGACGTTCGCGGAACGCAGTCATGAGCGGCTTTCTTTGAATTTAACCACTGCGCGGCGAATACCCGCGGGGTCTAGGCCAATATTCTGCCGAACTTCATGCACATTCCCGTAGCAACTGGAGAAAGCGTCCGGCAAACCATAATATTCCGTCCACAAACCCGGCACCTCATTGATCGCTTCGCGTAAACCAAAAGCATCATGCACCACCAGGATTGACGTATCGCGGAAACGCTCGATCAACTCGGTGTCGATAGGTTTTAGTGTATGAAAATACGCAACGTTGACGTCCAATTCCTCGCAAGCATCTATCACGTTCGGTAAGATTGGACCTGCCGTCATGACGGTGACCGATGCACCGACATCCTTCATCACCGTGCCTTTTCCAAATCGAGTGTCGGTCTTGATCGTATGCGGATTATCTGACAGACGAAAATACGTCGTCTTACCGTTGGCGTACTGAGTAGCCAGCATCGCCGCAACCTCGTCTTCCGAACCGGGCTGAATAACTTCAGTATGGGGAATCAACCGCAAGGTCGCCAAATCGATGAACGTGTGGTGCGTTGCGCCATCCCACGCGTAATCAAAAGACGCACCACAGGTAACGATGTTGCCGCCGAATTCGTTGTAACACATGTCTAACTTAATCTGCTCAATGCAGCGGTCCGTCAGGAACGGTGCGATCGTATGAACAAATGGCATATAACCCTGCGCCGCTAGCCCGGCCGACAAGCTGATTAAAGTATTTTCGCAAATCCCCATGTTATAGAAATGGCCAGGGAATTTTGAATTATAATTGTTAAATTGATATGTGCTTACATCTCCAAGGACGACGACGATGCGTCTGTCATCCTCGGTAAGCTGTGTCACAACTTCCCTAAACCGGCCACGCATTTAGTTCCCCTATCAATTTTTCGAGCATCGCTTCATCTGGTGACTTGCGATGCCATTCGTACATGTTGTCCACGAGTGTCCGGCAGCCATATCCCTTTTGCGTTTCAGCGACAACCGCGTGCACCTTGCCTGGTTTCTTCGCGAGCACGCCTGAGAGCGCGTCGATGTCGTGCCCCGGCACCACCGAAACTTCGCAACCGAATGCATGCAGTCTTTCCGCCGGATTAGGAATAGTAAGGCATCGCCCCTGAGAGCGATTATCGTCATAGATGATCGTAAAATTATCGAGTTCCTGCGAGACGGCCACCATGATCGCTTCCCAGACGGAGCCCTCGTTGGCTTCCCCATCGCCGATCAATGTGAAAACCCGTTGGTCAGATCCTGAAATTTTCGCCCCCAACGCCATGCCCGACGCGATACCGATGCCGTGCCCCAATGAGCCCGTTGACGCCTCGGCGCCGGGCACCTTATGCCGATCAGCATGACAACCAAAACTGCAGCCGTAATTGCCGAACCGACGCACCTCATCAATGTCGAAATAACCGAACTCAGCCAACACCCCGTAATAGCCAAGTGCTGCGTGCCCCTTGGACAGAATGAAAATATCACGTTCTGAGCATTTCGGATTGGTGGGATCATGCCGCATAATCGTGTAGACGGCCCGAATACATTCGATCACCGAAAAGCAAGTAGGCACATGCCCATGACCACTCGAGTATGCGATTTCCAAAATGTGTTTACGGATCCGTTGCCCAGGCTCATCCAAGGGATAACTTTCCCGGGGTGTTAGAATCGCATCGCTTTTTTGCAGCATCTACCTCTTCCAATCTTCCTTGTGCGATTCCCACCAACGCATGGTTCGCAAAATACCCTCATTGATGTCGACACAAGGCATCCATTCCAGTTCTGACCTTGCTTTACGGCAATCCAATCCTCGTGACTTTATCGTCACGGGCCGGTCACCCAACTGCCTCACTTCACGCGGTGTGTGATCAGCACATTTCAACGCAATATCGCAGATCTCGCCGACAGATGTTGTCCGTTCCGAGCCGATATTGAAAACGTTAAATCCTGAGCATTGGGAGAGCATACGAACAGCAGCATCAGCCACATCGCTAGAATAGATAACGTCACGCGTTACATCAAGGCTGCCCCACACTTCGAACGGGTCCATTCGGTCAACAGCCTTGCGAACCAGTGCGGCAATGAAGTTAGAGCGCTCAGGATTAAATTGGGCGTTGGGGCCATAAACATTAGCAGCCCGAATGACAGAGATATCTATATCGGTTGCTTGGTGCCAAAACGCACATTGCTTTTCTATGTACCTTTTGGCCCAACCGACACCTAAATAAGCGGCATGCGGATCAACGTTTAGGTCCAACTGGTCTTCGCGAATAAATCCGTCGAAGTCCTGGTAAACCGTTGCCGTTCCCAAACAAACAACCTTACGAATACCCTCAGCATGGACGGCATCCAACAGCAGGCTCTCCATAACAACATTGTCCGTTACGAGTTGCCAGGGTGCCGTCTTCGTCTGCATCGCGCCGCCGGTGTTAGCGGCGGAAAGCACGGCTAACGAGCACCCCGACACTGCCTCCCGGCACCCTTCACGCGTGCGAAGGTCAACCTGCACATAGGAAACCCGGTCATCGTCAACAAATGCACCGGTGTTTGAGCGATAGGTTCCTTTGACGGCGACCGTCGGCGACGAATCCAACAAGGCATGGACAACGGCAGAGCCCACCATCCCCGTGGCGCCGGCAACGAAGACTTTATGTTCATCAAGCGGCTTCTGCGTCATCATCGTTGCGGATAAATCACGCCGGCCTTCGTTTGCTGGCGCCAATAATCCAAAAGGTCCGCCATGGTCTGCTCGAAAGTAATTTGGGGCGCCCATCCGGTATGTTTCATAAATTTACCCATATCGGGAATTTGCAAATCCGCATCTACCGGACGCATCCGCGCCGGATCCTCTTCGATCACGATATCTTTACGCATCGATAGCGACAGCAAATGATTGAGCATATCGCCGACAGTGCAGCTAAATGAACCACCGATGTTGTAATACTCGCCAGGTATCGGGTTGACCGTCACCAACATATGATATGCGCGCACGGCGTCACGAACATCCGCCCACGTGCGCATGGAGTCGAGATTGCCGACCTTAATCTTTGGCGGTAGGTGTCCTTCTTCGATCATGGCTATTTGTTTGGCGAACGTCGATTCCGCAAAAACGTCACCGCGTCGCGGCCCGGTATGCGTAAACATCCGCGTCGTTACCGTTTTCATGCCATAAGCTTCGCCGTAATACCGACCGATCAAATCGGTGCCTACCTTAGAAATCGCGTAAGGCGAGGCCGGATGAAAATTACACTCTTCGTTGATCGGGAGTTTTTCTTGTGAAACACGGCCAAACACTTCGGATGACGCGCAAACATGAACAACAGGGTCCACGTCGGGGTGGCGTAAGATAGCGTCCAGCAGACGCGCTGTGCCGATGATATTCACATCAAGCGTCATCAACGGTGAAGAAAAACTTGTCTTCGGATACGATTGCGCAGCCAAATGAAATACATAATCCGGTCGCACCTGGTCGATAACCTGCACGAGTGAGGCATAATCGGTAAGGTCCCCGTCAACCATTGCAACGCGATCATTCGAATTAATACGCGGTATCAGATGCCTGATATTATCAATAGGGCTGCGCCATCTGCACATCCCGTAAATTTCCCAATCCGTATTTTCCAACAAGTAATCGGCAAGGTGAGACCCGACCATGCCGGTGAAACCTGTAATCAGAGCAACTGTCATCGTTTGTCCTTAAGCGCACCATGATAATCTTACGATTCTACTTCGCTTGCCAAAGCCTCAAGAGACGACATCTGGAATTCCGGCAAGTCAAGGCTGCCACACCCCCAATGCTCGTCGTTTATCCGTATATCAGCGCCTTTTAGATGCCAATCATGGATGCGACTGAGGTAATTGCGCGCATACGAAGGCAGCACAACCCCCTTTCGGTTCCGCAATCGGCGTTTCGGATAGTCGTATTTATTCCGCGCCGCCAGATGCTGTTCCGCCGACGCCTGACGAAGCAAAAGCATAAGATGTCGCAACATCCATCCGAGGCGCAGTTCACGGCGCACCCGCCATTCAACACCGCGGCCATGGTAAGGCTTCGCCACGATGCAATCATCCGGCAATTCCACTTCTTTCGCTCCGCTCTTGACCGCCGCATGCAGCGCGAGACCATCAACATCCGCCGAAAAAACCCCATCAGACTCTATGAAACCGCGGATCTCGTACCACGATTGACGGCTCATCAGCAAAAAATCGCCACACGCATTCGTGTGCAAAGCAGGCACACCGGCGATCGGCTGCACGAGGCGCGAAAACCGCTTTATCATCAATTCATCGACGCCCAACTGCTGATTTTTTTGCCAACGATTAACAGCTTCGGCCGGCATATCGACCCGATCGCAACGATAGACGCAATCTTCGCTTAAGCTCTCCTGCGCCAGATATTTGACGAGTGCATCAGAAAAAAAAGTGTCGGCAGATTTAGGTAGCAAAAACTGCCCTTTTGCCCGCCGCAAACCGACGTTCCAGGCAGCGGCGGCATGCATACCGCTTTTCTCTGAATACGCATACGTCGTGTGAACCTCGTTTGGCACAATGACAGTTCGAACACTCACCCAACGAAGCTCGCGCGGCCAAATCAGCACCTTAGCCAATTCAGGCTTATCAGCGGGTGGATTCCAATCAACAATAATAATCTCGGATGCCAGTTCGAATTTTTCGAGCTGCTGAATAATAAACGAAAGCGAAATTTGCTGGCGATCTGCCATGCCACTAACGTAATCGTCATTTCGGGTGGCGATGACAATTGATAAGCGCGGTTCAGTCATGCTCATTGCAACCCAGCTTTTTGCAGATATGTCTCGGCCTGAGCAAAACTCACAGGGGTACCGATGTCCAGGAAATGACTGCCGCCGCTGAATGCATACAGCCCCTTCCCTATCCAGTTTGGAAATACATCACGCTCTAGCGAGACCTTTCGTCCAAGCGGCAGCGTCCGCAATGCCTCAAGGCACAACAGATAAACGCCGGCACTGATCCAACCTGCGCCACCGTCGACATCGCTTTTTTCATTAAACGCCGTGACATAACCATCCTTCCGCGCATCTACCGAACCATAGCGTAAAACATCATCAACCTCAGATAAAAGAAGGGTCGCATTTGCGCGCGAAAAATTGTGCGCACCAAACATTGCAGCGAGATCAAAATTACAAAACGTGTCACCGTTCACTGCCAAAACGACGCTTTCATCGGGAGGAACCTGCTCAACAGCAAGGCGCAAAGCCCCGCCGGTATCAAGAGGCGTCGTTTCACGCGAATAAGTAATTTGAATGCCATTCGGTAGAACCGTATCCGCTGGAAACGCTGTTTCAATCATATCGGACATATAATGCGTACATAGGATGACTTGGGTAATCCCGTTTTTCGCCAACTCATCCAATTGCCAAGCTAAAAAAGGTCTTCCCGCGATTTCCGCCAAGGCTTTGGGGCGATCCGCGACAGCGCCTCTCAACCGGGTACCAAGGCCACCGGCAAGGACCAAAGCAACACTCGTCGCAGCTTTTCTCGCCTGCATTTAATCTCCCAAACACTACGGCTAAAGCCGTAGACAACGGTTAGCTGCAACTCACAACCTAAAGCGACACACACCCAAAATTCGATCCAAATGTCATTAGGCGGACATCAGTATATGATTTTTCCCCGCCCCCTTAGGTTGACCCCATTTAACACACGTTTTTTCAACTTCCTTCGAGCGCGATTACACCAAATTTGATTGTATTTCGATACACATACGTCAAATCTTATTCAGGTTTTCTTACGTGCTATCTTACTTTATACGTAAACTCTATAATAGGTGATTCTCACGATCTCTATCTACTATCGGAGCGAACATCATACTTAAATGACATTCAATATGACGCCTGCGGAGACACTTTCTGTTTCTTTGATACGACGTGACAGAATATTCCAGTCACTCTAGAAATCCATTAAACCTCTTAAATAAAAAGTGACATTTCGGACAAATGTGCGGCATCGCAGGCATTCTAGCGTTTTCATCTTCGACATCCGTCGCCGAGACAGAACTCGTTCGCCTCAACGACGCCATGCCGCATCGTGGGCCGGATGGGGTCGGCACATGGCTGTCTGAGGATCGCAAAATCGGGCTATCGCACCGCAGACTTGCCATCGTCGACTTAACGCTCGATGCGGCGCAGCCGATGACAGATGCCGACGGTAGCGTGCAACTCACCTACAACGGTGAAATCTATAACCACCTTGCACTCCGCGCCGAGCTTGAAGCCGCCGGCCATACCTTCCGCACCGACCATTCCGACAGCGAAGTTTTGGTACACGGCTACAAGGAATGGGGCGTCGATGGTCTGGTCGAACGCCTAATCGGCATGTTCGCATTTGCAATCTGGGATGTGCGGAAAAAGCGCCTGACCATCGTCCGCGACCGGGTCGGCATCAAGCCGGTCTATTTCACCCGCGCCGGTGGCCGGTTTATTTTCGGCTCGGAAATCAAAGCGATCTTGAGCGACAAATCCGTGCCCCGCGCCGTCAACGGCACCGCGATTGCGCACTACCTCAGCTTTATGGTGGCCCCCGCGCCGCTGACGATGTTTCGTGGCATTTTCAAACTGCCCGCCGGCCACATCATGGAAATCGAAGCTGATGGCCGTGCCCGTGCGCGGCGCTATTGGGATGCACTGCCAGGCCGCTCGGGCATTCAAAATGAGCTCGTCGGCCTGTCCGATGCCGCCGCCCGCGACTACTTGTCCAAAGAAGTCCTAAAGCGGCTTGAAACCGCGATTGACCGGCGCATGATGTCCGACGTGCCGTTTGGCGTATTTTTGTCAGGCGGCATCGATTCGTCGGCAAACGTCGCGCTGATGAGCCGCATTGCTGACCAGCGCATCAAAACCTTCACCGTCGGATTTTCCGATCACACCCATCTGAACGAGTTGGATTACGCCGAAAAAGTCGCCAAGCATTTCAACACCGATCATCATGTGATCGAGGTCGACGGCGGCGACATGCGGGGCTACCTGGATGATCTGATCATCGCCCAAGACGAGCCGATTTCCGACTGGGTCTGTGTGCCGCTGTATTTTGTTTCCAAGCTCGCCAAAGATTCCGGTGTTACGGTGGTGCAGGTCGGCGAAGGCTCC